>OGIA01001120.1_pt1 | contig 20375 bp, 13 predicted proteins | sample 1571671 | NCBI WGS metagenome assembly OGIA01 (sample SAMEA2582027, study PRJEB24529) | metagenome | biome: Human gut stool | place: China | collected 2011
ATGTAGTCACTTTTCCATCTTTGAAACGAACTGCGATGTCGCTCTTGATCTGGTAATCCTGTGGAACGGCAATAGCTACCGGTTTTCCTGTTTGCAGGCTGAAAAGAGGAGTCCGGTCAAAGTTCACCGTTTGCGGACGGTGGGTAGAAGAGGTGGAGAATAAATATAATTCGCCGTTCACCATACAGGAGACGAACAGTTGGTCGACAGCCTTTAGCGCCAGCCCTTTGTCTGCATAAGCCTGGTAAGTCGCCATTGGTTCGGCTTTGAAGCCGGCCCCATCCAACAATCCTGCGAGCAAATTGGCTTTTTCGACTTCAGTTCCGTACGCTGTGCTCATGACGGCATCGGCAGGGCGGAGGCGATAGCCGGTCTGATCCAATGTCAGCCCGTTGTTGGCAATGTGGTTGGTCGTGTATTCGAGGATAGCTTCCAGTTTGTCTTCGTCCTTTTTTTCCCCTTCGGTCAGGCTCTCAGCCAGAGTCGTGAGTTGTGGATCGCCGGACGGATTGAACTGTTTGAGCAGGGTTGCCAATGCTTCTCCTTCGGATGCGTAAGTCGTGGCGGCGAGAAAAGGAACGTCGCCGTTCTTGACATAGACGAACGGAGCGCGGGAAGATGCTGGCAGGTTACGTAATGTCCAGCTTGTCGTACAGGTTCCACCGGATCGTTTGACAGATGCTTTTGCCGGATTGTTTGTCAGTGTGTAGGCAAGTTCTTTGGCTTCGGGTATCACGATCGTCAGTGTGTATTCTTTGACGGGAGAGGATTGGAGCAGTTCTTCGAAAATGTCTACCTCCGGCAGATAGCCTGGTTTGGATGTGACTGTGTAGTCGAGATAGATAGTTGCTCCCAGTTCTAGGCCTGTGTGGACGATAACCATTTCTTTCAGGTGGTTGTAAGCCGGAGCATCAGCCGCGTTGCGGGGAAGGACTTCCACGAAAGCATTGTCCGGTGTCTTGATGATTGTGCCGTCTTTTTGTTTGGTGTAAGACGAGTTGATCTTCAGTTCCTGGTATTGCGGATTGTACACGATGAAGCTTTCTCCGTATGTGCCGTTCATGGCCGTGTGGGTGAAAAGTGTCAGTTCCATGTCATAGCGGAACTCTTGGCTGCCGTCGGCATTGAGCGTCCAGGTCTTTGCTAATTTTTTGTATTCGGCTTCCGATGCTCCAAAAACTGTCGTAGTCATTAGTAGCATACAAATAAGGAAGGCGAACTTATGTTTGTTTCGTATCATTTGATTTATGATTTATAATTTGTGATTTATGAAGAGGGAAGACCTTATCGTTTTATGACGATATAATCCCCGAATGATTTATGTGCATTCACGGCGTTACGGAAACCATTCCAGTCGCCTGCCTCGTACACGCGTTTCTTCAGCGCTAGCTTTTGGTGCAACACCACTTTGTTACCGTCCTGGCGGAGGGAACCTTCGAAGTCGGCGGCAGAACTTTGCGCACTGTCTTCTTTTCCATTACCCGCTAACTTATAACCTGTGGGGAGTTGGATCGTTTCGTCCAGTTCGACCAGACGTGAGCAGGCATCCTTGAAACCATACCGGCGTTCTTCGAGGTCGGTGTTGATGCGCAGGTAACTTTTTACTTGGTTATAAAGGTTATTCATCACCATCGGCTTGAACAGCATTTCTCCTTCTCCTGAAAGGGCATAACCTGGTATTTCATAACGGAATGTCATTTTGATCGGTGCAGCCTGGTAGTTCTTCGGGTCTTTGCCATAGTCCACGCTGATAAGACGAGCTTTAGGTGATACGGCAAGAAGTTGGCTTTCCAATGCGGCCTGCCATTGCGACTGCCAGCCGGTGGTGAAGATACGGCGGATATTGCTGTCCGACTGTCCTTCGGCTGTGATCGTGAACTGTCCTGTCAGCGTACCTTTGGCATCCAAGCGGTTGTTGGCTTTTATGCGGACATAATGGTTTTCCGGTGCGGAAACCGGCGTGAGACAGAGATCGGAACCTTCGGGAACTCCCGGTAAATAGTTTTGCTGTTGTTCGGCACTGCTCCACAGTTCGCGGCAGAAGGGGACCCAAGTAGGATCGAGCGGCATATAGGTTCCGCTGGAAAGTTTCACAACGGCGACACAGTGGTTGAAGTGGTCGGCCGGGATGCTTTCCACGCGACTACCGGCCATTGTCATGGCTGGATAGGCTTCGAAGCCTGCCATACGCAGGAAAGCGATCAAGGTACCGGCAATATCTTTACAGACACCACAACGGTCCGTGTAGTTCATCTTCAGGTTATGCAGCGTGTAGCCTTCGCCTTTGCCCATCGAGATACCGGAGTAACGGATATTGTCGGCAACCCAGTGGGTGAGGACGGCGATCTTTTCCATCTCCGTCTTTTTGCCCCGGATCAATTCGTCTACTTTCTTCTGGGCTTCGGGAATGGCACTGAAACTGCCGTAGTCTTCGTTCACTTTGTTAAACCAAAGGGATTTGTCTTGCCAGCGTGGTGTGCTGGACATCATCAGTTTCGGTGCGGCGTCAAACAGGTCGACCATATTCGGTTCGCGTCGGGTTGGCATGATGTCTGTGCTGACGAACGTATAAGCTTTCCGACCGTCCTCGTAACGCATGGAAGAGGTGCATTCTCCTTGATAGAACTGGAACTGCATTTCTTTCTCCATCGGGATGTTTACCTTATATACCTTGCGGACAGTTGGCTCGGTTGTCCAGAAGGGGACGATATCATAGAATTGTCCGCGCATGGGCGGGATGAAACGGGATTCGTCGTTGCCTATACCGCCAGTCAACAGGGCATAGGTGAAACCTTTTTTGTTGATCTGATAATCGATGATATCGCCCGGATCGAGACGGCCTATTTCCATCATGATCTGCCGTGCTCCCCAATAGATGGCGCGGGCAGGAGCGGCATAATCCTGCTGTTGGGTGATATCGAGGTTGATTACGTCGCCATTGGCTTTGTAGATGGTGACACGATGAAACTCTGCATGTGCCGTCAGCGGATCGTAATCGTATTTGAGGATGCGATTGGCGACGGCCCCGCGCGTGTTCATAACTTTGACGATTTTGCAGACCGTGAAAGAACCGGAGCCGGTAGGCTGCACGGTCACAGCGGTGCTGTCGAGTAGGTTTACACAGTCATAACCTGCGTATAATTCCGGCTTTTGTAGAGTCGGATCGGATGCCGTCCGGCAACTTTCCCCACTTTGTCCGTAAGCGGACGCCGTGGCGAGAAGGACGGAGGCGAAGATTGATAAATACTTCATAAAATATAGTGTTTTTGTATGTTTATTACTAAATAATTGATGCCCGAATTAATTTATCCTGTATATCTTTCCATTGCCAATTTCCGGCATGCCGCCCGATCGATCTTTCCGCTACCGGTAAGAGGGATTGATTCAATCTGGAGGATGTGCTTCGGACGTTGGTATTTGGGTAATATTCCAAATATCATTTCTTTCAACTCGGAAAAGAGATAGTTTTCAGGTAATGAGAGAGATTGTTTTCCAATAAGGGAAGAGGCTGTCTTTTTACTCGGGAAGCGGTCATTTCCTGTGGTGATCAATAAAATCATAGCCTCTCCGAACTTTGGATCTGGAACGGATGTTATGGCAAAATTGGTAGGAATGATGGGGCGCAAGGTTTCTTCCACAATCTCCGTTTGTATTTTTATGCCTCCGCTGTTGATGATGTTGTCTTTCCTCCCTAAGATGCGGAAACGGCCGTCTGGAAGCAGTTCGGCGACATCGTTAGTGACAAGTGTTTCGTCGGTGACGAGTGGAGCGTCTATTATCAGTGTGTCGTCAGTCGAGAGTGATAGCTTGACAGACGGGAAAGGCGTGTAATAAGGAGATGCATCCGGTCCGTTCAACCGTCGGAGGGCGATATGCGAAAGTGTTTCTGTCATTCCGTAGGTGGAGTAAACGCAGATAGGCAATTCTTGTATCCGTGCTTCCAGTTCATGGTCGATAGAGCCGCCACCGATGATTAGGATATCGATTTGGCAGAGACGCTCTCGTTCTTCCGGAACCTGTAGCGTGTTGTATACTTGTAACGGAATCATGGCTGCGAATCGGAGCGGCATGTCGATGTCTGTCATCGGATGCCCGGAAGGTTCACGTATGACCAAATCTAACCCTGCCACGAGTGACCGTACGACCATCATCTTTCCGGCAATGTATCGGAGTGGCATACAAAGGAGGGCTTTATCCCCCTGTCGCAGCCCTAAATAATCGCAGGTGAGGCGGGCACTATTTACCATCTGTTCCTTGCGGACCATGATTCGTTTGGGTGTACCGGTCGAACCGGAAGTTTGTACTTCCAAGTAAGGAGAGGCAGACTTCCAATCGGAAATGAATTCGGATAATTGACAATTGACTGTTGACAATTGACAATTATCGGGATGTTTCTTACTTATCAATTGTTTGTTGTCCATTGTCAATTATTAATTGTCCGTTGTTAATTGACAACGGCAAGTCAATGTTGTTGGTGAAGAGGCCACCTGTTCCTAACCCTTGTGGAAGCGGATTGTCGAAAGTTGCGCACCATTGAGCGATGGCGTTCAGGCCGACATTCGATTCCAATGCAGAAGTGATCCACCAGCCGATCTGCCGATCCTGAGCTTCCTTGATCCATTCGCTACAACCATATAGGCCTCCGTGAAGAGACGGTTTTAAGATGATATATTGCGGATTAATGAAGGAAAGCAATTCTTTCTTCTTTTCCGGTGTGTTATAGCCAATGAGTTCTTCGTCGAGGGCGATGGGAACTGGAGAAGAAGCAGCTAACAGAGCCATGTCTTCCCACTGTCCTGCACGGATCGGTTGTTCGATCGAGTGCAGGTCCAGTTTTGCCAGACGGTTCAGTTTTCTCATGGCTTCGTTCGGCGAGAAAGCACCGTTGGCATCAACACGCAGTTCGATTTCATCAGATGAAAATTGTTTGCGGATGATACGAAGGATTTCTAATTCTTTATCGAAGTCGATCGCTCCGATTTTCAGCTTGATGCAACGAAAGCCGGATTCTATCTTGTCTGTCACTTGTCCCAACATATCTTCATAGCTTCCCATCCAGATCAGTCCGTTGATAGGAATACCCACCTCGCCATGCGAGAAAGGAGTGTTCCACAAGGCAAAGGAGCCGGCTTCAAAGTGGCGGAAAGCAGTCTCCAGACCGAACAGGATAGATGGATAATCGCGCAGTCCGTCCACGTCGATTCTGCCTGTGCGGGTGAAGTTTTGGCAAGCCTTGGCCAAAACTTCTTCATATCCAGGCACGTCGTCGCAACTCAGTTTAGGCAGAGGAGCGCATTCACCTATTCCTTGGCGGCCGGGTGTTTCTTCTGCGGTGAGGTAGATATACCAACTCATCCTCTCTGTGTAGGTCCCGCGCGAAGTCCCTGCCGGCTTTTTGAAGTACAAGGTCTTAGGGCGGATCTCTATGTGATAGTGCATAGCCATTGTGACTTTGGATTATGGAAATTTCGGATAATCTTCGAAACGGGGGCGGCGTTTTTCAAGGAAAGCTTTGCCACCTTCCTGGGCTTCGTCGGTCATGTAGTAGAGCATGGTGGCATCGCCAGCCAACTCTTGGATTCCGGCTTGACCGTCTAGCTCGGCGTTGAGGCCTGCCTTGATCATACGGAGGGCAAGCGGGCTGAGCAACATCATTTCTTCGGCCCATCCTTGTTCACGAGACCCATGTCGAGTGCTTCCTGTGCATTGTATTTGCGGCAAAGAAACCAAATTTCACGTGCTTTCTTTTGGCCGACGATGCGAGCTAAATAGGATGAACCGAAACCTGCGTCGAAACTCCCCACGCGAGGACCCGTCTGTCCGAATATTGCGTTTTCAGAAGCAATCGTCAGGTCGCAGACCACATGCAACACATGCCCGCCACCGATTGCAAAACCGTTTACGGCAGCGATCACCGGTTTTGGAATCGAGCGGATTTGCTTTTGTACATCGAGTACATTTAACCGTGCCACACCATCTTTACCGATGTAGCCGCCGTGACCTTTCACATGCATATCACCTCCAGCACAGAAAGCCGTGTCCCCGGCTCCTGTCAGCACGACAACATTGATATCCGGTCGTTCACGGCAGATATAGAGAGCATCGCTCATTTCTGTTGTTGTAGTCGGTGTGAAAGCGTTGCGATAGCGTTCGCGGTTGATAGTGATGCGGGCAATTCCGTTATAGAAATCGAACAGGATTTCTTCATATTCTTTGATGGTTGTCCATTCTCTTTTTGTTTCCATAAGGTAAATTTAGAATTATAAATTATGAGTTATGTTCTTATTTTTTTAGTTGGTGGTAATACTCTTTGAGTAGCCGTACATCTTCTGACGCATCCGTGAATACCTCCATCAACATTGGTTGGTTGTGGGGGACGGACTGGGTGAAAACAGCCATTGCACTCGTCAGTTCTTCATCGTTATGGACGGGAAGGTAAGAAAATCCTCTTTCTTTGGCCCATCCTTTGGCAGAAGTTTTGTGTGTAGCTGTCACGAAACGGCGTGTTTTATCTTCCATTTTCAGTCCGGGAAGTGCTTGGAATATTTCACCTCCTCCGTTATTGAGCAGCAGGATACGTAGGTTACAGCCGAAGTTGCTGTTCCAAAGTGCGTTCATATCATAAAAGAAACTCAAATCGCCGATCACTACAAAATTCAGTTTGTCTGAACAAACGGAATAACCGATGGCAGTCGAAAGCGATCCTTCTATGCCGCTCGTCCCCCTGTTGCAGCAGACTTCGACATCTTCTGGGAGTGTGTATAACTGGGCGTAACGTACGGCTGAACTGTTGCCTAAATGCAAGGCCGCAGGTGTTGGAAGCGACTTGATCAATGTTCCGATAGCAGCCATTTCCGAATAGCTGAATTCCGGTTGTGGCAGGTCGCGGGTGTTGTTTTCCCAGATGCGTGGAAACTCCGTTGTCCGGTTTTCCAGCAGGTAAGCGATTTTTTCGAGAAATTCGAACGGGTCCATCTCGATAACGGTTGTCAGGGAACCGTAAAGGTCTGTTACTTCTCCGCTAAGCGAAACATGCCAATGTTCGCGTGGCGGATGCTTGCGGAGAAATTGTTTGAGGCGTTTCGACACGATATGTCCACCGTATGTGATCAGCAGGTCAGGAACCATCTTCTCTAATTTTTCTTCTGGCAGGGCGTAAAGGGCGGCGTCGAAATTCTTTACCGGGATGCCGGGAATGGTCTTGTTACCTGTGTGCTCGGTAAGCCAGGCAAAATGCTTGTATAGCAGTTTGGAATATTTCTTTTCAAAAAGATAGATCAGGTTCATCTGACCGGCGACGATCATGCGACGGTTGTAGTTGTTCAGCCGCTCGATCAACCCTGTATATTCACGGTCGTAGACATTTAATCCTTGGTAGCGGGTGATGACGCGTACCTTGGGCAATTCCTCCGTAGTGAAGTGGAACAACGGTTCCGAGATTGGTACGTTGATATGCACCGGTCCTTTCCCATGATGGTTCAGTTCGAGCAGAGCTTCGTTGATAAGACGATTGCAATACCATTCGTCTTCATCGGTATGTATCTCCGGCAGGTTGACGGATTTTTTAGCCTGCGAACCGAAAACACCCGGTTGAGGAAACGTTTGCCCGTCCATTTGTCCGATCCAGGCCCCGGGACGGTCTGCTGAGATCACGACCAATGGCACTTGCTGATAGAAGGCTTCCGATACGGCAGGATGAATATTAAGTAATGCACTGCCCGATGTGCAGCAGACAGCAGCCGGACTACCGCCATGTAATGCCAGCCCGATCGCGAAGAATGCCGCACTCCGTTCGTCTGTCACCGGATAGCAGGAGAAGAACGGGTGATTGGCAATCGTATGTACAATAGGTGAATTGCGGCTGCCGGGACACAAAACGATTTTCTTGATGTTATGCTCGATGAGCAGGGCTACGAGCTGCAGGATGTTTTTTTTATCTGAGTACATAATGTATTTGTTTGCTTTGTCATGCGATGATTCTATCGCTTTTTCTGCAAAGATAACATCTGTGGGGCAGAAAACATTCATAATCTTAATGAAAAAGGCTTCACCCCGGAATGGTCCGGTAGGCGAAGCCTTTCTGCTTTCGTTTAGATCAGAAATTCATTGTTCAGAACTTCTGCATATTCAGATTCTTATCAACCAGGATGCCGTCGACAGCTTTCAGGTTGAATGTAACTTTGCGTTTCGCTTTCAGCTTGATGGTGAAGAGATCTTCAGAACCTTCGAGCACTTGTTTGTCTCCGAGATTGACGAAAGTAGGATAGAGCGCCTTTTGACCGCTGGTATGCAGGCGGTCGTATGTTAGGTTTTCCATCGTACCGAGGTTTGCCGGTTCGATGCCGACAAAGTCATAATCCTGTTGGTCGTAAGGCAATGCGAAACTCAAAGCGTTGACAGCTTTGACACTGTCACCTTTGACGGTGATTTCGACTGTTTCGCCGGCGTTGTACGTCTGTTTCGGAGTGGAAAGGAAGATCGTTCCGGCTACACGGTCCGTACCTGGATTCTCGATGCCGTCCTCCAATTGGGTTGCCACGACCGATATGTCGTAAGCATCGATCAGACCGTTCCGGTTAATATCACCTGCGCTGACATAATCGAAATCGCTGTCACCACGGCGCAGCCCTGTGTAGTTCATGTACGAGGTCAAGTCGTTTGTGTCGATCTTTTTGTCGTTATTGATGTCACCTGGCAGATAGCTTTCCGTGCCCGGAACCTTGAATACGTACAATTCGCGTCCGGAAGCGTAGTTGCCGACACCTTCCGTAATATGCAACTTAATGTAGCGGGCTTTCGGTTGGTCCTTGAAAGTGAATACTTTCATGTCACCATTACGTTCCCAGCGGAACGAGTCGACCGCTGTCCAGTTTTCCTTATCCATGCTGTAGGCCACGTCGCCGGCAAGGATCGTTCCGTTGCCTCCATCCTGGCGGGACAGATAATGGAACTTATCCAGTTGGTTGATGGTGCGTAGATCGATGATCATATCGAACGGCATTGCGTTCTTGCGGTATTTCGTGTGGAACATATCGCCTAACTCGGCAAAGTCGAACAAGCGGGAGATTTCAAAGCCTTCCTGTTCTTCGGCTGTCACTTCTCCGCGGATACCTTTGATGGCGAATTCGAGCGGGTTGGATTTTGTCTTGACGGAGAAAGTAGACCAGTCTGAATGACCGTCCTTGTTGACGGAACGGATTTTGAACGAATAGTCTGTTTCGGCTGAGAGGTTGTCGAACAGCAGTTCGGTGTTCTTGATCTGTGTATAGAGCATGCCGTTAAATTCTATTTCGTAGAAGTCGGCGCCGGAAACTTTATCCCAAGTCGGTTTTAAGGTGTAAGCTTCTGTGTTTCCGTCTGTCACCTGTGCAACCGGAGCAGTCAGCGATCCGGTAGAAATGCGGTGGGTATCGGGCATATCGAATTGGTATCCGTCGATGGTGACGACCGTTTCGTTCATGATGATATCTGTCGGAGCCAGTTTGACCAACAGTTGCGGGTTCTTGGTGATCGTTACCTTTTCGAATTCGCTTCCTTTGGTGGCGAATTTGTTCAGGTTCGGGGTAGCATCGTAGAAATAGACGTTTGTGCCGTTCAGGTATTCGTCCATCGAACGGGCGGCTACCAGTTTCACTTTGGAAGAACCGACTTTGGCGGTGATCTTCTTCGGCATTTCCGAGAGATTGATGCGCAATTCGGTTGCCTTCTCCTTCACGAAGCCGTCGAAATCGCCTGTTGTCGGATGGATGGTGATTGAGACTTTTGATGGGTCATTGTTCTTGATTTCGATCCGTGTGGTTGTCCCTTTGCCGTTCAGATAAGCCTGCGTTATACCATCATCGTCATATTCGACGAACTCGCTATATCCGGACGGGTAAAGTTCATATATGCGCAAATTCTTGTCGATTTCCCCTACGTTATTGTTCGGATTCGTCATCGGGATGATCGCACCGGCTTTTACGAATACAGGAAGTTTCCAAAGTGGAGAAGCGAAGTTGTTGACCACACAGCCGCCCGTGTATTTCTCGCCGGTGAAATAGTCGAACCATTCGCCTTCAGGCAGGTAGATACCATCACGGATGTCATTTCCCTTGTCATCCATTTGCGTCTCTTGGTAGATCGGCGCGATGAGGAAGTACGGCCCGTACATGAACTGGTATTGTGTAGCTTTACCAAAAGTGTAAGGATTCGGATCTTCAAGGAACATGGCGCGAATCATCGGCTTGCCGTCTACCGCTTCGCGGGCAATGCTGTAAGCATACGGCATCAGGCTGGATTTCATTTTCAAGTACCAGCGGTTGATGGAAGTTGCCGGTTCGCCTAAGGCATGCGGATATTTCTCATTCGATCCCCAGCCGTCCATGTTCAGCTCCATCGGCGTCCAGGTCTTCCACTGGAAGTCGCGGGTATTCATCACGAGGTTCTTGCCACCGAAAATACCGTCCATGTCGGATGTGATGTTCGGTTGTCCGGAAAGCCCGGAGCCGATATAAGTCGGATACCGGCATAACGTTGCGTTCCAGCCCAGCCGTCGAGAGAGATAATGAATGGACGTGCGTCGTTTCCGTAATACGGCATGATATGTCCGACATCAGCCACACCGTTCAGACCGAACGAGTAGCCCCAACCGACCCATGCCACGTCTGTTTTCAGGACTCGTACACCGGCATCTCGTACCTCCTTTACAATGTCGCGTTGCAGCAAGGCACTGATGCTGTCTTTCGGATGCAGGTCGGATTGTGTCCAAAGACCGATTTCGACACCGTTCTTATGAGCGTAATCGGTGAGGCTCTTTAAGTTTTGGATATTACCGTCCAATGTTTCGGTCTGTCCGTAGCCGGCTCCGTAACCGTCGTTCGGCAGCAACCAACCTAACGGCATATCGTGGTTCTTGTAGCGGTCGATCACGGCACGGGCGGAGAACTGGTAATTGTTCTTTTCGCCGTTCAGGGATTCTTTTACACCACCGTTGTCTTTTTGGCTTTCCTTGTAGCGCTTGCCGTCTTCGAAAAGGATACCCTTTTCGTCTTCTACCCAATAGTCGCGGTTGTAAGCGTTCAAGTGTCCCTGATAGAATCCGAACTTGGGCAGCAGTATTGGGTTACCGGTCAGTTGGTAAAAGTCGTTCAGTAGGGCGACTGGGCTATCATTGATCATATAGAAGACATCCAGATAGTCTGTATCGTGGGATAGTTTTACCGTATTCTTTTCTGTGGCGCCGAAATCATATTTCCCCTGTTTGAAAGTATACCACATAAAGCCATATCCGTTGGTAGACCAATAATAGGGGGCAGGCGAGGCAACGCCGCCATCGGTCCAGCTGTTCTGGTTTTCGATGGCTATAGCTTTTCCCTTATGTGAAAAGCGTCCGTTCTGCACACCGCCGCCGTAGAAATATTCATCAGGGTTCTCTTTCAGCGTTAGGATCGTTTTCCCTTTTTCGTAAACCACGGGTTTCGTCTCTTCGAAAACGATTTTGTTTGTGGTGAGATTGGTGACTTTCAGCAGGGCGGTCGATTTGTCCAACTGGAGTCTGACTTTTCCGGTCGTGATGGTCACTTGCCCATTATCGTCTTGAATGTCCAGTTTGGAAACTGGGCGACGGGGGGTATCTACGAGAATCCGGGCCTCTGGTTTTGCCTCCGGATCACGAAGGATACCACCGTTGTTGTCCTGGAACATACGGAAAATATTATCTCCATAGAAATCGAATGTCATCCGTTGATTGTTGGAGAACACAACATCGACCGTAGTCGGGTTGATCTGCTGCACACTGACGATCGTTTGCGCCTGCCGGGCGATAGCTACTACAGGCTCGGAGGTTCCGGTCACAGCCATTAAAGGGGCAGGAGAAAACATCAATGGCGCAGCAAGAGCGATCAGGATCGCTTTTTTCTGTTTATGATTAGCCATTAAGCGTTTCATGTTGATTAATTTGAGTTATTTAGTTTTTTTATATTCTGAGACAAAAGTACATAAAATATTCTATAGTTCTTGTGGAGCAGTGGAACAACTATACTAAAACTGGCTTTTTGCTTTCAAATGTATGACGACATGTTTTGGGCATTTTAACAATTCCAAAAGCTACTTACGGTATTCTTTAGGTGACATTCTTTTATCAAGTTAAGAATTTTCGGTAAAGAAAATACAAATCGCAGAATATTTATATCTTCTTTTTGAGGAAAATATACAAATGGAACAATTTATTATTCATATTGACCTTTCCGAGGTTGCTCTGTCGGGATAATTTTGTCTTAAAATAAATACACTTAAATTATGAAACGAATTTATTTCATTTTAGCAGGTATATCCTTGATTCTATTTATGTCTTGTGCCCGTTCGGAGAAGGGGACAAAGGATACTCAGACAGTCAAGATCGATACGGCCGTTTCCGCCAGCAGTCAGACTGCCCTCCAGTTCCCTGGAAAAGTGAAAGCTGCGCAGGATATCAGCCTGGCTTTCCGTGTGAGCGGGACAATCCGTAAAATATATGTGGAAGACGGCGCCCGCGTGAGAGAAGGACAACTGCTGGCCGAATTGGATCCGGCAGATTATCGGGTGCAACTGGATGCTACGGAGGCCGAATACAAGCAGATCAAGGCGGAAGCCGAACGTGTCATGGCTCTTTATAAAGAAAACGGGACCACGCCTAATGCCAACGATAAAGCCGTGTACGGCCTGAAACAGATCACTGCAAAATATCAGCATCATAAAGACCAGTTGGAATATACTCGGCTGTATGCTCCATTCAGTGGCTTCATACAGAAAAAGCTGTTCGATGCACATGAAACGATCGGAGCAGGTATGCCCGTGATCTCGATGGTCAGCGCCGGTATTCCGGAAGTGGAAATCAATCTTCCGGCAGCCGACTATATCCGGCGAGACCGGTTTGATGGCTACCACTGCACGTTCGACCTCTATCCGGGAGAAAACTATCCTTTGAAATTGATCAGCGTCACTCCGAAAGCCAATGCGAACCAACTGTACACGATGCGCCTGCAAATGGTTCCGGGTAAGTTACCTCTCCCTTCACCGGGAATGAATACGATGGTCACGATCTACTGCAATGAGATTGATTCACAGCCTGTTTTCGTACCGAGTGGGGCACTTCTGCAAAAGGATGGTAAAACGTACGTGTTTGTTTATGATCCGTCTGTGGGGAAAGTCCATCGCCGCGAAGTAGCGGTTCTGCGTCTGTTGTCCGACGGACGTGCGATGGTAGTCTCCGATGCGCTACAAGCGGGTGAAACCGTGGTCGCTTCCGGTGTGCATCATATTGAGGATGGAGAAAATGTCCGGCCTTTGGCCACCGGTTCTAAAACGAATGTAGGAGGATTGTTGTGATGGATATAAGCAAATGGGGATTTCAGAACCGGAACCTGGTCTATTTTCTGGTTGCGGTTTTGTTGGCGGAATCTTTTCGTTTGTCTCTATGAGTAAACTGGAAGATCCGGAGATCAAGGTAAAGCTGGCAATGGTGGCAACTACCTATCCGGGTGCATCGGCCCATCAGGTAGAGTTGGAAGTGACGGATGTGCTCGAGAAAAGTATCCGTAAGATGGACAATGTCGATAATGTCGAAAGCTATTCGTTCAATGATCTGTCCTTGATCCAGGTCGAACTGCTGACCACCGTCAAGGACGATGACGTGGAGCAACATTGGGACCTTCTCAGGCGGAAAGTCAACGATGCCTCCGCCTTGCTTCCTTCCGGAGCTAATACACCGATCGTACAAGACGATTTCGGCATGTTCTACGCATTGACGGGCGATGGACTGTCCGATAGGGAGATGGCTGATTATGCCGAACTGATCAAACGGGAAGTAGTCGAAATAGAAGGAGTGGACCGGGTGGATATATATGGGGAACGTTCCGAATGTATCAATATCTCCCTGTTGCAGGACCGCATGGCCAACCTTGGCGTGAAACCGGCCGAAGTCCTGGCTACCTTGAACGGACAAAACGAGACAACCTATAGTGGTTACTATGATAACGGGAACAACCGCATCCGAGTGACGGTGAACGATCGTTTCAAAACGGTGGACGACATCGGCAAGATGTTTATCCAGGGCCATGACGACGACCAATTGCGTCTGCGCGACATAGCCTTGATCGAAAAGGGGTATGAAGATCCAACCCGTAACGAGATGTTCTATAATCAGGAGCGCTCTATCGGCATTTTGGTAGCTGCTTCGAGCGGTTCGGATATCGTGAAGGTCGGCAAAGCCGTGGAAGCGAAGCTGGCGGAGTTGAAAGATAACCGTCTGCCGGCCGGAGTAGATTGCCATAAAATATTCTATCAGCCCGAGCGTGTGGGGGATTCGCTGGGAACGTTCGTCATCAACCTGATCGAATCCGTCGTCATCGTCGTGTTTATCCTGATGCTGGCGATGGGGTTCAAGAGTGGCCTGATTATCGGCATCAGTTTGGTGGTGACTGTTTTCGGATCATTTCTTTTCCTGCAATTCGCCGGGGGAACGATGCAGCGTGTCTCTCTGGCGGCTTTCGTGCTGGCGATGGGGATGCTGGTAGACAATGCTATTGTGATTATCGACGGCATATTGGTGGACTTGAAAGCCGGGAAAGATAGGATGGAGGCGATGACCGCTATCGGACGGCAGACGGCGATGCCGTTGTTGGGAGCGACGTTGATCGCTATCATAGCCTTTCTGCCGATTTATATGTCGCCGGATACGGCAGGCGTTTATACGCGTGACCTGTTTATCGTACTGGCCGTTTCACTGTTGCTGAGCTGGGTGTTGGCATTGCTCCACGTTCCCTTGATGGCAAACAGGCGGTTACATCCGGCGGTGGAAAACGATAATTCCGGCAAGCGTGTATATAAAGGTAAGATATATGCCATCTTGCGGGCTGCTTTGCGTTTCGGTTTGTCGCACCGCCTTGGCTTTACGCTGACGATGGTCGCTTTGTTGCTCTTGTCCGCCTATAGCTATCGGTTCCTGCGCCAGGGATTCTTCCCCGATATGGTGTACGATCAGTTGTATATGGAATACAAACTTCCGGAGGGCAATAATTCTACCCGTGTGGCGAATGACCTGAAAGAGATAGAAGCTTATCTGAAAACCCGGAAGGAGATCACGAACGTGACAGCTTCCATCGGTGGGACGCCGGGACGTTACAACCTGGTGCGAAGCATTGCCAATCCTTCGCTGGCCTATGGGGAGTTGATCATTGACTTTACATCTCCCGACGAGCTAGTCGAAAATATCGACGAGATACAAGAGTACCTGACACGGCAGTATCCGGATGCTTACGTCAAGTTGAAACGTTATAACCTGATGTTTAAGAAATATCCCATCGAGGCCCAATTCTTAGGACCTGATCCTGCCGTCCTGCACCGTTTGGCGGACAGTGCACGACATATTATGGAGAATACGCCAGAAGTCTGCTTGATCACGACCGACTGGGAACCGCAGGTTCCGGTCCTGACAATCGAGTACGACCAACCGGCCGCCCGTGCGTTGGGATTGAGCCGCAGCGACGTGAGCCTTTCGTTACTGACAGCTACGGGCGGTATACCTATCGGTTCTTTCTACGAAGGCATCCATAAAAACAATATTTACTTGAAATGCCTGGACGGACAGGGACGGCCGATCGAGGATTTAGGAAACACGCAGGTCTTTTCGACGCTCCCTTCGCTGAACGGCCTGCTGAACGAAGAAAACATGGTGAAACTGAAAGCCGGGACACTATCGAAGGAAGAACTGATCGAAAGCCTGATGGGCAGCACGCCGTTGAAACAGATCAGCAAGGGAATTGACGTGCGATGGGAGGACCCGGTTGTTCCTCGCTACAACGGACAACGCAGCCAGCGCGTGCAATGCTCTCCCGTGCCGGGTGTCGAGACGGAAAAAGCACGATTGGCAGTCGCGGAAAAGTTGGAGCAGATCGAACTCCCCGCAGGCTATTCGCTGCAATGGCAGGGTGAGAAGAACGCCAGCGACCAGTCCATGAAGTATCTGTTCAAGAATTTCCCGCTGGCCATTATCCTGATGATCGCGATCTTGATCATGCTGTTCAAGGATTACCGCAAGCCGGCTATCATCTTCTGCAGTATCCCGATGGTATTTGTCGGAGTGGTGATGACGATGTTGGTGACCGGCAAGACGTTCAACTTTGTCGCCATTGTCGGGACATTGGGGTTGATAGGAATGATCATAAAGAACGGTATCGTGCTGATGGACGAGATCACTTTGCAGATCGGGCAGGGGACGGAGCCGGTCACCGCCTTGATCGACAGTGCCCAGAGCCGTCTGCGGCCGGTGATGATGGCGGCCTTGACCACGATCTTAGGGATGATCCCGTTGCTGACCGACGCCATGTTCGGTTCGCTTGCTGCATCCATTATGGGCGGCCTGCTGTTCGGAACGGTGATCACACTCGTTTTTATTCCTGTCCTATACGCATTATTCTTTCATATTAAACATGTAGACTGATGAAGAAAATATCTATTATCCTGTTGTCTATTCTCTGCCCGTCGTCTCTTTTCGCACAGGAGACGTTGAGCTTGCAGCAGTGCCGGGAAATGGCGCTGCAATATAATAAGGAAATGGCGGCATCGGTGAAACAGACCGAAAGTGCCTTGTACACGATGAAAAGCTATAAAGGGAACTTCTTCCCGAACTTTACCGCTAACGGGATGGGCCTTTACAGTACGGCGGATTCGGAATTGAAGGTGGCAAAATGCCCGTCATTCTGTATGATGCAGCCGGGAACTTGGTCCCGACAGGCATTTATACCCATTTCCCCGGTATCAATCTCGATTATAAAGTCGGGACAGTCTACATGGGCGGAATCCGGGTCGAGCAGCCGCTTTATATGGGCGGTAAGATCCGGGCTGCCTACCGGATGTCTGTCTTGGGGAAAGAGATGGCCGAGATGAACGAGGCGCTGACGGCGACGGAAGTGATCCTCAAAACAGACAAAGCCTATGCCCTGGTCGTGAAGGCACAGGAGATGAAAAAGGTGGCGGATAAATATAACGCTGTGCTCCGGGAACTGCTGTCGAATGTCGAGAGCGCTTACAAACATGGCCTGAAACCGCAGAACGATGTCTTGAAAGTGCAGGTGAAGCTGAACGAAAGCGAACTCTCCATCCGTAAAGCGGAGAACGCCCTGCGGTTGGCGACTATGAATCTTTGCCATCTGATCGGGAAACCGCTTGTCTCCGATATCCGTATTTCCGGCAATTATCCGGCGGTCGAAAAGGGGATGGATGTCCAGGTTTCCGATATCAGTGCCCGTCCCGAATATGCCATCTTGGATAAACAGGTCGAGATCGCCGGGCAGCAGGTGCGGCTGAACCGTAGCGAGCTGTTGCCCAAAGTCGGCATCATGGGGTCTTATGATTATGTACACGGCTTTGAACTGAACGACCAGATGTTGATGGACAAAGGCAGTTTCTCCGTCTTGCTGAACGTGAGCATCCCGCTTTTCCATTTCGGCGAGCGAAGTAATAAGGTGCGTGCCGCCAAAGCCAAGCTGATGCAATCCCGCCTGGAACAGGAAAACATGAACGAACAAATGATGTTGGAACTGACACAAGCCGCCAATAACCTCGACGAAGCCCGGCTGGAAAGCGAACTTTCCGACCGTTCTCTCCTCCAGGCCGAAGAAAACATGAAGGTCAGTAAAAGCCAGTACGAAGTGGGCTTGGAGACACTCTCGGACTATCTCGAAGCGCAGGCTTTGTGGCAGCAGGCTTATGAAACACAGGTCGATGCCCATTTTCAACTCTACTTGAATTATGTCGAATATCTGAAAGCGGCGGGAGCATTGTCTGAAGTCAAAAAATAATCTTGTATAATTGATTCAATTTTATCGATTGAATTGTCTATTTTTATGATAATGCCGGTTATTTTTTCGGAATAACCGGCATTAACTTTTTTGTATTGTATGTCTCATTAAGATTACTTATCTTCGCTCTGTTTTTATGTATAATTTAAAAAGAAGATTATGAAGAAAAATCTATTTTTTGTGTTTACGATGCTTTGTGCATTGAGTTTCTTCACTGCTTGTAGTGACGATGATGACAATAAGACTGATGACGGCTGGAAGGCTATTTCTGCGACTTATACGGCAGAAACATTGAAATTGACGATGGGAGGCACTGAAGTCGCTGACCAATCTGTAAAAGTAGATGCAAGTTCGGCTGAACAGGCAACTATTACGTTGGCGAATTTGATTCCGGGTGAAGCAGAAGTCAAGATTGAAGCCAAAATGGTCAAGACAGGTGAAAGCTATGCATTGGAAGGAAGCAACACGAATGATTTGCGAACTGTCTCTGCAAAAGGAACCGTTGAAGCCGGTGTTTTGACTTTGGATGCAACTTTGAAAATAACAGCTCCTATTGCAGGTACTTGGAAATTGGCTGAAATAGCAAAAGACGAGAGTGAAACTTTTGTATCAGGTCCTGTGTCTATGGTTTGGGAAGCTGCTGAAGGCACTATGCTTGGTTTTTTACCTGTGACTTCTATTCCTAATATAGCTGAAGGTTTTGGAAGTATCGCTTTGGTACAGGTCCTTCAGAGTGTTACGTTCCAGGAAGACGGGCAGATTGTTGCTTCTATTTCTAAAGCGGGAGTGGATTTGAGCAAGCCTGTCACACCTGTTTGGGAAACTTCGGAACCAGGATATGCTTCCTATAATGTGACGGATAAGCAAATACTTGTCTTCTTGGATATAACTAAGATCATGGGAAGTTTGAAGAGTAAGGCTGCTATAGATCCTTTGGAACAAATTATGGCTTTATTGCAGAATGGCATTCCTGTTAATTATGAAATCGCTCCTGATGGCAAGTCAGCCCGTGTCTATATTGACAAAGCTTTAGTTAGCCAGATCGCTCCTTTATTGCCTACGTTGGCTGAACTTATCGGAGATGACGCTTTAAACGGAATGGGACAATTGGTTAAGTCAATACTGAAAGCCTTCCCCGAAGCGATGGAAAAGACAACTAAGTTTGAAGTTGGATTGAAATTGATTAAGTAATTCATTAAATTTAAAGGAAAAGAGGATGCATCGAGACTATGTATCCTCTTTTTTTGTATGCTCGGCATGAGCCTTTATCCGGTATTCCTTTTGACACCGGATGCCGGCCCTTCGACATTCCTCAAAACCGTTCAGATGGGATGAAACCTATCTTAAACGAGGGTTTTAGCGAAAAGAGCTGCCTGTTGCTTTTGGAAAACTCTAAAGGTAATCAAGGTAACCGCACCAAAAATTACTATTCGGGATCACCTCTCTTCTTTCATGAAAATTTCGCAAACCAACCATCATACTATCATTTTGGGTTATTAGCTGTTGTTACACAATATATTAAAGTATGACAGTTGCTGTTTTCCACTATCATTCTACCATCATGCATCTATCATGCTTTTTACTTGCTGGTTTACTTATATGATTGATAATGGGCTGTTTGTATTTATTTAAGCCCAAATGGCCATCGACAAAACGAGGTCGTTTTCTATAATAAAACGGCCTTTTTTGCCGGACAAAATGCAAAAACGAGACATAAAAACACCCCCAGCATGGCGGATAAACATCCACGCATCCACGGAAAGGCCTTGCACAGACCCGGATCTGCACCTCTCCCTCACTCGGGTCTCCGTGGTGCTTACACCCGGGTCTTAAGCGGCTATCCAAGCCTTTTTGGGCAAAAGAAAAGCCTGTCTTGATGAAAAATGAAGCTATTTTAACCTGTTTTGCATCTATTCCCGGACGGTTTCTGTTTTTATTGTTGATTGATACACAGAATATTATCGTTTTTTTCCCATGATGGTTATGACAGATGAATGATAGTATAAAACGGCAACTGTCATGTCGTAACACACTGTTTTAAAACAATATACGGACGATTATGATAGTATGATGGTTGGTTTTGCAAAACATTTCTTATCTCGGTGCCTTCCGGTACAAATAAATCGCGATAAACGTATACAATATATTCGGAATCCAGGCGGCCATAGCAGGGCTGAGGCTGCCGTTGATGGCGAAGGTCGATGTGACGGTGGTGAAGAGGATGTAGGAGAAACTCAAGGCCAGTCCGATGCCGATGTTCAACCCCATGCCTCCTTTGATCTTGCGGGAAGAGAGCGAGGCTCCGATGGAGGTCAGGATGAAGGCGGCCATGATGGCGGCAAAACGTTTGTGGTATTCGATCTGGAACGTCTGGATATTGCCGATCCCTCTTTTCTTCTGGCGGTCGATATACGTGGACAGTTCGGAAGAAGTCATCGTCTCGCAGTCATTGACAGAGATCAGGAAGTCCGAAGGGACGATTGTCAATGTGGTGTCCATGCGGCTCCCTTCGGTGATATGTTCGCGCATCCCGTCGAAGTCGCGGATCATGTAGTCGAT
>OGIA01001151.1_pt1 | contig 19959 bp, 15 predicted proteins | sample 1571671 | NCBI WGS metagenome assembly OGIA01 (sample SAMEA2582027, study PRJEB24529) | metagenome | biome: Human gut stool | place: China | collected 2011
GATGACCTGATGGTCGGTGTGAGCGGGGCGGATATCTCGGCGTCCTTGCAAGGCAAGATCGGCGGTTTGGTGATGAACAACTTGGGAAGTGCCAATTCCGGTACGACATTCCAGCTTCGCGGTATGACTTCCATCAATTCAGGAAAAGCTCCTCTTATCGTGATCGATGGTTTTCCTGGTGGCGATATCCGTTCGTTGACGCAGGATGATATCAAGTCTATCGATGTGTTGAAAGATGCTTCTGCCGGTGCTATCTACGGAACACGTGCAGCCGCCGGTGTGATCCTGATTACGACCAAGAGCGGCTCGGATACGAACGGGAAAGTGAGACTCACGTACAGCAACGAGTTTACGAAAAAACAAAACTACAATGCTCCCGAAATGTTGTCCGGCCGTGAATATGCCGAACATAATATCGGTACGGATTACGGTTCCGATACAAACTGGTGGGATGAGTTGATTAATAAGGGCAACTTCTCCCAAAAACACCATCTTGCATTGGAAATGGGTACGGAAAAGGCACAGGTTTATACTTCTTTCTTCTATGAAAAGAACCAGGGTATCGCGTTGCAGGACGAACGTCAGGATTATGGCGGACGTGTGAACGCTTCTTTCAAGTTGTTCGATGATTGGCTGGAAGTCCGTCCGGCCGTGGATTATCGCCAGGCTGCCCGTAACAACCACTATCCGAATTTTCAGCAAGCCATGCGTAACAACCCTACCCGCTCGCCGTACGATCCGGATAGCGAAACAGGCTATAACGTGTGGATCAACGAATCGTTGGACTATAACGTCGTTGCGGATGCCATGCTGGAAGATTACTACGGATTGGATAAATGGTTCAAGCCGGAAGTAAACCTGAAGTTGAATATCAAGCCTATTCCGGGTTTGAATTACCAGCAGGTTGTCGGGTATGAAAACCGTCAATGGGAATTGCACCAATATTGGCCCAGCACACACCGAAGCGAGATTGACAATTCGCGTAAGGGGCATGCCCACCTGGCTTTCAGCAAGACGGAAAACCTGACTTCAGAAGGATATTTCTCCTATGTAAAAGACTTTAAAGGAGGACATAATCTGAATGCAACGGCCGGTTATTCTTATTTTGAAGTCAACGGAGAAAACTTCGGTATGGATAACTATAATTTCTCGGTCGATGGCATCAAGTACTGGGATATAGGCCAAGGCAGCTACCTGACGGATGGCAAGGCCGGCATGAGCTCCGGCAAATCGGTTACGGAACGTCTGTTCTCTTTCTTTGCCCGTGCCAATTATTCCTACCAGGATAAATATATGCTTTCCGCATCTATCCGGCATGAGGGCTCTTCCAAGTTTGCGGCCGACAACCGTTGGGCGAACTTCTGGTCTGCAACGGCAGGATGGCGTATCTCGAACGAAGAGTTCATGAAAGACTTTGACTGGCTGGACGACTTGAAGATCCGTTTCGGTTATGGTGTGACCGGTAATAATGACTTTAGTGCGACTTATATGGCCAATATGTTAGGCTCGGACACGAACTGGATGATGCCGAACGGAACATGGGCGTACTCATACGGTAAATCGCAAAATGTCAATCCTAATTTGGGATGGGAAGAAAAGAAGGAGTGGAACTTGGGTGTCGATTACTCTTTCTTTGAAGGACGCTTGTATGGCAAGTTCGACTACTATCGGCGTGAGGTGGATAACCTTCTGTTCAGTGTGAAGGTCCCGCAACCACCTTATACGCAGGGCAGCCAGATGCAGAATATCGGTAGTATGGAAAGTAAAGGTTGGGAGTTCGAAGTCGGTGGCGACATTATTCGTACAAAAGACTTCACTTGGTCTTCCAGCATGAACCTGAGCCATAATACCGGAAAGATCCTGACGTTGGAGGGTGACAACTCCTATCATAACGGTAATGGTTTCGTGGCTCCGGGAACTCCGGGCGATGCAGCCCGTATGGAAGCCGGTTCGACAATCGGTTCTTTCTATATGTGGAAGTTCGCAGGGTTCGATGACGAGGGCAGTTTCTTGCTGTATAACAAGGATGGCGAGGTGATCCCGGCTGCACAGAAAACGGAGAACGACAAACAGTATATAGGCAACTATACTCCGAAACTGATTATCGGGTGGAGCCATACCTTGACTTATAAGAACTTCGATTTAGGCATCAACCTGCGTAGCTGGATCGATTTCGACGTGTATAATACGATCAATATGTATTACGGCATCCAGGGACAGGGCAACCTGAATGTTTTGAAAGACGCTTACGGCAAGTTCAACCACATCAAGGGCGAAAAGCAGATTTGCGACTATTTCCTGGAAGACGGTACATTCCTGAAAATCGATGCGATCACGCTGGGTTATACGCTTCCGATGAAGAAGTACACGAACAACCTGATCGACCGGATTCGTATTTATGGTACGGTGGGTAACGTTTGCACGATCACCGGCTATAGCGGCATGAACCCGGAGGTGGATATCACGGGCTGGGATAAAGGAACGGAAAAGTTCTGGAGCGATTTTTATCCGGTCGTCCGTACTTGGACATTAGGTATGCAGTTTAACTTCTAATACAAGATTGTAAGATGAAAAAGAAAAATATATTCCAATTGTTTTTATCCGGAGTGATCTGCCTGCTGTGCACTACTTCCTGTAGTGTCGAACCTGATTTTTATTCGCAGGTGGTTCCGGAGACTTTTTATAGCTCACAAGATGCCGTATGGCAACGTTTCAACCGGCCGTTTACTCACTGGCGCTGGTACATTGCCCACGACAGTCCGCGTTGGTTGTTGCAGGAACTGGGGACGGACGAGTTCTGTCTGCCTACGCGTGGTAGCGACTGGTATGACGGGGCCGTCTATCAGAAATTCCATCATCATGAGTATACGGAAGACATGACGCGTGTCGAGACGGGCTGGACCAACTTTGCGATGGGAGTCGCTTTGGCTTGGGATGCATTGGAAGATTTGGAAAATGTCGATTTCGATGCATTGGGCTTTGAAGAGGGTACGCGCGAATCCATGTTGAACCAGCAACGTACGCTGGCGGCTTCCTTCTATTTGGACGGTTTGGACTTCTTCGGAGGGGTGCCTTTGTACACGACGACCCAGAGCGAAGTGAAAGGACGTTCGACGGATGTCGAGACATTTAACTTCATCGATTCCTTGTTGAAAATAGCCGTTCCGAATCTTCCGATCAAGGAAGAACTGGGCGGGATGGAAACCGGTTCGATCCATCGTGCAGCCGGTGCAGCCTTGCAGGCCCGTTTGTATTTCAATGCCAAGTCTTATATCGGCAAGGAGATGTTTACCGAAGCCGCCCAGATCTGCCAGGACATTATCGACGGTAAGTACGGACAGTATGCATTGGAAACGGATTGGACGAACATATTCGGATTTGACAACGAACGTTGTCCTGAGCTGATCTGGTCCGTACCCAGCCAGAATGCAAAGACCGAGACGGATGCCATGTATTGGGGCATGATGGTTCCTTATAACTATAAGAACTACCTGGGTGGACTGGAAGGTTCCGGTTCGGACAATGCTCTCGGACTGGTGCCGAGTCTCGATCCTACGGGTAAGCGTTATCCATATAAGCTGGGTGGAGCGTATGCGAAGTTCAATGATAAGGATATCCGTAAGCAACCTTATGTATATGAAGGCAATGGCAAATATCGCGGTATGTTTATCGTTGGCGAATTGGTGAATCCGCTGAATCCGGAATGGGTTTGTACGGGTACGCGCGAGTATGCCGGAGAGGTGATCACGGTTGTCGACCAGATCGCTCATTTTGCCAAGGTAGGAAAAGATCCGCTTTATCCGGATGTGGCTTCGTTACCTTCGACGGTTGCGACGGCAGAAGAAAACTCCGGGGTACGTGTGACGAAACGCAGTCCGCGTCCGACTCAGGAAGAGTTCAAGCGGAAAGGCGATCCGGACGTACCTGTGATCCGTTTGGCCGAGATCTATTATATGCTGGCCGAATGCAAGATGCGTGCCGGTGACAAACAGGGGGCTGCCGATCTGATCAATACAGTCCGCAAGCGTTATTTCGAAGACGGAGTCGATCCCGATCCTGTAACGGCTGCTAATCTGGACAAATACCGTATGCTGGACGAATGGCAATTGGAATTCTTGGCCGAAGGACGCCGCCGTACGGACTTGATCCGTTGGGATGCCTATGTGACGGAAGACTGGTGGGATCATAAGGCGACGAACAATCCGAACCTGAATCGTTTCCCGATCCACTACAGTCTGATCGGTGCTAATAACCTGCTGGAACAGAACCCTGGTTACGGCAGTAAGTAGAATGTGAAAGACTACGAAGTATAATTTTACTCTTTAGACCGGGGGAGAGAGGAACAGTCGTCAAAAGGCGACTTCCTCTCTTCTTTTGTTTCATTTCCTTTTAACGAAAACGATGGGATTATGACTGGGAGGACGCTTGTATTTTGGCTGTTCGTATTTATCGGACTTTGGTTTTTCTTTTGGTCGTTCGGGACTTCCACGTTCCAACGGCAGGAAGAGGTGCAGTTGTTTATTCCCGAATGGGTGATTATCCGGGATATGCTGTCTGTCCCCGGTGGCTTTTGTACGGTGGTCGAGCAGGCTTTGGTTCAATATTATACTGCTTCCCTGTTTGTCTTGTGTGTTAACAGTATTTTCTTGTGTGTGGCCGGTTTCTTGTGTTATCTGCTTTTACAGGAAATCGCACCGCGCGGATATAATTTGTTGCTTGCCCTGTTTCCTGTTTTAGGATTGCTGAAGGTCCATACGAGCTCTTTTTACGTGTTGGACGGGACGGTCGGGCTGATCCTGCTTCTGCTATTCTCTTATGTTTTTATCCGTATACGGAGAATGAAGGTGCAGTTGTTTTATGGTGTGGTGAGTGTGTTTCTCGTCTATGGTTTGACTGGCCAGTTGGCGGCACTTTACGGTCTGGTCGTGGTTTGCATGAGTCTTTTGTGCCGAAGGAGGAAATGGTCTGGTTCGCTTGCTGTGTTTTTGGCTGGGGTGTTGTTGGCTTATATCGGTATTCGTTTGGCTATCGGTATTCCGTTGACAGACCCAGTTGCAGCCGGATTCTTATGTCTATTTTATCTGGATTCGTTTTGTCGTCTTGCTTTTGATTCTGTTTACAACGGCCTTCGCGATGAAGGCTCTTCCTTGGGGTAAACGTTCGGTAAAAGTACTTGTTACAGGAGGCTTGCTTGTCGTCCTGTTTTGCTTTTCCGCATTTTGTCTGCCCGGATCGTATGAAGTCCGGAACAACCGGATGAACGAGTTGTCCGTTTGGGAGCAAAGGAATGACTGGGACACGATTATCCGCGAACATCCGGAGAAGGAGGAGACGGATTATGTCAGCCTAAACTATTTGAATATGGCATTGGCTCAAAAGGGCGCTTTGGGCGACCGGTTGTTCCGTTATGACCAGAAAGGGCCGCAAAGCCTTCTGGCTTCCTGGGACCGGACTTATTATATGAGTTGCCTGTTGAGTGATATCCATTATATGATCGGGGATATCAGCCTTTCGGAAGGATATGCGATGGAAGGCCTGACACTTGCCAAGCGAGGAGGAAGCCCTCGTATGCTTCAACGATTGGTGAAGATTAGCTTGATACGGAGAGATTTTGCTTTGGCGGATAAGTATCTGGGTATACTCGGCCGGTTGCCGGGATATCGGCGTTGGGCGGAAAAATATGCCGGTTATATTCGTCATCCCGAAAGGATCGGGCAGGATGGAGAACTTGCCACGAAGACAATACCGGCCTTCCAGCCGGACAATTTGCTTTGCCTGACCGGCATCGACAGCCTTTGGGCGGGGCATCTTTCGGAACCAGGCGTAAACCGGGTTGCATGGGAATATTTAGGTTGTTCCTATCTGCTGGCGAAGGAAATGGAGAAGTTCAAGATATTCCTGTCCCATGCCGGTAGATTTTTGCCGGGACAGTCCCTTCCTGTTCATTTTCAGGAGGCGGCATTGGTTTTGGCGACTGAGGACCTTTCTGTCCTTGACTGGGTTTCCATCCGGCCTGAGATAGTGCAACGCTATAAACAATTCCAGAAAGATATTCTGAAGATCAAGAATAGTAGTGACGGACTTTCTTGGCTTTACCGGCAATATGGAGACACTTTTTGGTTTTATTATTATTGTAAGAATTTGAATGGATAGTCTATGAAGTATTTATATTCTCTGTTGTGGCTTTGTACGGTTTTCTTTTTCTCTTGCAATGGTGGATTGCCCGATGCGGAGGAAACGGAAGGTGAAATAGAAATCTTTCCCGATTATAAAGGGGTCGCGGTCCCTTGTAATATCGCTCCGCTGAACTTCAAACTGAAAGAACCTTGCGAAGCAATCGCCCTATTCTCCGGCAAAGATCAGCAAATACGGGTGGATTCGGATAACGGTTCTTTCCAAATCCCGGAGAAGAAGTGGCGCCGGCTGTTGGACGCATCGGTTGGAGGGAACCTTACGGTCGGGATCTATATATGCAAAGATGACAGATGGTTTCGATATCCTCCTTTTTCCATTCAAGTAATCAAAGATAAAATCGATCCCTATTTGGTCTATCGCCGTATCGCACCAGGCTACCGGATGTGGAACAGGATGGGGATTTACCAGCGTTGCCTGGAGGATTTTACGGAAGAAACCTTTCTCGACAATAAGCAGACGAATAATAATTGCATGAACTGCCATTCTTTCTGTATGCAGAATCCGGACCGGATGCTTTTCCACCAACGTGCGCTACATGCCGGGACCTACATACTGACGGATGGTGATATCGAGAAGCTGGATACGAAGACCGAACGGACTATTTCCGCTTTGGTCTATCCCGCCTGGCATCCGTCCGGGCGATATGTTGCATTCTCGACAAACGATACGAAACAGGATTTTCACCTTTCGGATGCGAACCGGGTGGAAGTGTTCGACAATCGATCGGATGTCGTGGTCTATGATGTGGAGAAACATGAAATCGTAACAGCTCCCCATTTATCTTCGGAGGAGAATATGGAGACTTTTCCGGCATTCTCTCCGGATGGCAGACGGTTGTATTTCTGTTCCGCACCGGCGTGCCGGATGCCTGAGTCATATCGGAAAATTCGTTACAACCTGCAAAGCATAGCTTTCGATCCGGAAAAACGGAGTTTCGGCCAGACGATAGATACGCTTTACAACGCTAATGAGGAAGGACGGAGCGCGAAGCTGCCGAGAGTATCTCCCGATGGCCGTTTTCTGATGTACACGGTTTCGGATTATGGCAACTTCTCGATCTGGCACAAGGATGCGGATTTGCGACTATTGGACATGTTGACAGGTAAAACAGATTCCCTTCTCCAAGTGAACAGCAACGATGTCGAAAGCTATCATTCCTGGAGCAGCAACAGCCGGTGGTTCGTTTTCAGCAGTCGTCGGGATGACGGGCTGTATACACGGCCTTACATTTGTTATCTGGGTGCAAATGGTGTTCCCGGCAAACCTTTCCTGTTGCCTCAGAAAGAGACGGACTATTATGAACGTTCTCTCTTCTCTTTCAATATTCCCGAATTCATTCGCGGTAAAATCAAGGTCGATACTTATAAATTGATCGATATTAGCAAATATGGGGAAGCGGTACGGTTAAAATAATTATATCTTATAATGAATTTTCCCGAAGCAGATACTTCGTCTCCTCGGTGAAAGATGACAGATAATCAATCATGGCGTTTTTCAACACTCCCGTTCGAAAAGACATTCGACACGAGAAAAGACCACCATAAAGCTATGCTTTGGCATCCGTAACCCATAGCTTTAGCCTCTGTAAAGCTATGGGTTACGGTTTGCTGGGCGCCTATAGATTTTATTACTTGTCTGTCAAGAAATCGACCATCTGAAGAATGGCTCGTGAGCAAGCCGGACAGAATGGGGCGTAGTCGCGCATCATACAGTGATCCATCGGGCGATAAATGCCTTTCGACAGGTAACCGCCTCCTTCGAACACGCCGGCTCTGTCCTTATGTCCGGCATCGAGTGGGGTAGGAATAGGAGTGTCTGCGGGCAATAAGTCTTTCCATTTGCTGCCGAAATCGACTAAAGTTGTGATATTCGGTTCCCACGGTTCGTATTTCAGGTTATAGAAATCCTGGTAGGCGACTTCCGAAGAAAAATATTCGTCTGCCAGGCCGGCGAAGCTATGTCCGAACTCATGTGTAAAGACGACAGGTGTCCGTGGGTTGTCGGCTGTCCCGCAGGCATAGAAGTTGTACATGCCGCCACCGCCGTACATATCTGTGTTTATCAGCAGGAATATTGCATCACATGGTACGTTCCAGACGGCATCGCGGATCGATTTCATATCCGGTGTTGTCAGATAACGGTCTACACCGAATGTATAATAACCGGAATTGAGGGCAGTGTTCTTGAAGATACCTTTACCCGAAACATCCGTGCCCGATTCTTCCGATACCAGGCAGACAGCCCATACGTTGAAGTCGTTTCGACGTGTCGTGAAAGGAGGAGTCGCGAACAAGGCTTCTGTAAACCTGTTTGCATCTGCTACGAATTTCTCCTGTTCATCCGCCGTGTATCCTTCAGCAATAAAAACAAGGTCCACTTTTTCTGTCGAGTCGCCGCTTTTCTGTATCTGATGCACTTTATTGGCTTTCAGTTTTCCCCGGTCGATGAAGATACTTTTGGGATCGATCTCTTGTTTCAGCAACGGATGGAATTGCATGTCGGCCTTGTCGCGTGCCGTGATCTCGACATAGATAGGTACTTTCGGGAAAGGAACGGAAGCGCTGTTTGTCCACGATTGTGTTTCTGTCTTAGCCTGTTCTGTCGAGCGCCATTCTTCGAACAACGTATTGAAGCCGCGTGAGTAAATCAGCTTATTCGTAGCTTTGTCATAGACATTAATATAATAACCTCCGTAATTGAACTTATCGATCAGGTTCTTGACCGGACCTCCCCATACCGGTTCTTCACGCAACTGCTGGATGGCAGCCGATTGTGAGGTTAGATTACCGCTCAAGGCGAAATCCACCCGGAGGCTTTTCTTTTCGAAATAGGTATTGAAGTCACTCTGGGCAAATACGGAGAAGTTGCATAGAATGGCAAGAAGTAAAAGTGAAATCTTTGTTTTCATATTAGTATGCGTTATTATGTGTAATTCTTACTCGCAAATATAAGACTTTTTGTAGATTCACCGGTCGATATCGTTTAAATATGTAGCTTTTTTGTTCCTTCTGTTTTCTGCCTGTAACGTAATTGTAAAAAGAATGAAGTGTTGCTGTTATCCGCACCTTCTACTTTTGCGGCGGAAAAGAAAAACAAATAATGAAGCAATTACTACTCGTTTTATTTTTGACTTTGACTCCGGCTGCTTATCTGACCGCTGCGACAGTTAAAGGTTGGGTTAAGGATGCGCAGACCGGCGAAGAACTGATCGGTGCTGCTGTGTATGTGAAAGAAAATCCGGCGATGGGAACGACAGCCGGGCTGGACGGGACATTCGTCCTGAAAGATGTGCCGGAAGGAAAAAACATCACGTTGGTTTGCAGTTATATCAGCTATGAGACACAGGAACAGAACGTAAACACGCTGTCCGGCCGGGATGTACTGTTTAACATGAAGCCTTCGGCCATGAACCTGGAAGGTGTCACGATCATAGCCGCCAATCCGGGACGTACCGAAGCCGGTGCCCGCGGGATTGAGAAGCAGGCGATGAATGTGGTCAACGTCATGAGTGCGAAAGCGATCGAGCTGTCACCGGATATTACGGTTGCCAATGTGATCCAGCGTATGTCCGGCGTGACGGTCGAGCGTAACAGTAGCGGAGAAGGTCAGTATGCCATTTTACGGGGTATGGACAAACGGTATAACTATACGTTGGTGAACGGTGTGAAGATTCCGAGTCCCGATAATAAGAACCGCTTTGTGCCGCTTGATATCTTCCCCTCCGAGATGCTGGACCGTCTGGAGGTGACCAAATCCTTGACGGCGAATATGGAGGGAGACGGCATTGGTGGCGCTGTCAATCTGATCATGAAAGATGCTCCTTCCGAACGCCAATTTACGGCCAACTTGTCTACCGGTTATAACGCGATGTATTTCGGTCGTGACTTCCAATCGTTCAACCGGGGCGGTATCGTAAAGAAATCTCCTTACGAAGCGTTGGGGAAACCGGAAGATTACAAAGTGACGATGGAAGACTTTACGACTTCGAACCTACGGATGAAATGGAAGAAACCGCTGCCGGACCTGACTGCCGGACTTTCGTATGGCGACCGCTTTTTTGATGATAAATTGGGCGTCATGTTGGCGGGGAGTTTTCTGAGTACCAGCCGGGGAAAGGAAAGTCGGCTCTATTATCAACCGGGAACGAGCCATAACGGGATAGAATACCGTAATTATTCATCGGAACAGACACGTATCGGTGTGCATGCCAAACTGGATTACTCCTTGAACGACAACCATAAGCTGACTTGGTATAACGGTTATATGGATATGAGCGAAGCCGAAGTGCGCGATGGGGAAGATGAAAAGGAACGGGCTGTCCGTATGCGTTGGAACCACCAGTATATCATCAATTCGACCTTAAAAGGCGAACATTTGTTTCTGTCTGGCGGAGCGTTGCGGTTGAACTGGTCGGCTGTCTTGTCCAAAGCATTCAGCGAAACGCCCGATAATGCGGAAATATATCTGTTGGGTTCCCATGTGTCTACTACGGATGCGGCCAAACGTCGTTGGGAACATAACTCGGATAAGGACAAAGCCGGATATGTCGATCTGGCATATAAGTTGAAATTGGATGGCGGGGCGATCCTGGATTTCTCGGCCGGAGGTATGTACCGGGATAAGAAGCGTGACAGTTTCTTTAATGAATATACGTTCAACTCGGCTACCGGTTCCAAGAATCCGCAATATATCAATAAGGACTGGTTTAATTTTGACGAGATACAATTCGTCCCCCGTCCTTATGGCAACATAGGGGACCCTCTGAATTACGATGCAACGGAAAAGATCGGTGCCGGATATGGAATGGTGAAGTATACCTTGAAGGAATGGGAATTGATCGCCGGGGTGCGTGTCGAGCATACGAATCAGGGATATGTACTGAAATTTCCCCGTGATGTTGATCCGGAAGGAAACCAGGACTATACGGATGTATTGCCGAGTTTCCATGCCAAATACGGTATCCATCGAAATGCCAACCTGCGTTTCTCGTATGCGCGTGCCATCAATCGTCCGAGCTTTTTCGAGATCGTGCCTTACAGCATCATTAATGAAGATTATAAGGAAAAGGGAAATCCGGACTTGAAGCATACGGTTGCCGACAATATCGATTTACGTTATGAATTTTTTCCAAAGTCTTCCGAGCAGTTTATGGTCGGCCTGTTCTATAAGAATATCCAGGACCCGATCGAATACGGGTTGTTGAACGAAGGCCAGGATACCTATTATAAACCGATGAACTTCGGTGACGCCAAGAATCTGGGGATGGAAGTCGATGTGATGAAATACTTCAACTGGTTCGGTATTAAGGCAAACTATACCTATACACATTCGAAGGTCACGACAGACAAGCGTATCATGGAAGGATCGGAAGTGAAGTCGGTGCGCCAGTCCCGTCCACTATTCGGACAGGCGTCCCATGTGGCAAATCTCTCCCTGCTTTTCAAAGAGACCAGGCACGGCTGGGAGGGCCAGGTGTCTGCCAGCTATACGGGAAAACGTCTGAGCGACATTTCGAACTGGTATGAAGATGATATATGGGAGGACGGCTACGCCCAGCTGGATGCTTCGATAGAAAAAAGTTTCAAGAACGGTATCAGTATCTTTGGCAAGGCCTCCAACCTGTTGGATATCCCGCTCTTGCGCTACATTCAGAAAGGACCGCATACGGAGAGTGTGGATTCAGACCGGCATAATGGGAATGTGATCGAACGGAAAGAATGGCACGGTCAGTCATTTATGCTCGGCATCCGGTATAAACTTTAACATAGCAATTATATTAATATTTACATTAAGCATTTATTTTATGAAATTCAATGCATTATTAGTGAGTGCAGCCATGATTGTCATGACTTTGGCTGCTTGTGGTGACGATGATCCTGTTAATCCGGATAATAATCAGGGTGGAAATGAAGATACGGGGACTGTGGAGGTATCAGGCCATATCACAGTACCGGCCGGTAAATCCCTGACAATAGAGGAAGGTGTGCAGGTTATCTTTGATGACAAAGGTGTCGGAGCCAACCATGTCCCTGTTGAATTTACGGTAGACGGCAATCTTTACTGTAAGGGAACAGCTGAAAATCCGGTCCTTTTCTCCGTAGCTGAGGAAAATCGCACGAAAGAGAATACGTTTGCCGGCTTATGGGGTGGTATCGTCGCTTCGAACAGTTGCGAGGAAACGTTGATCGTCCATACCGTTATCGAATATACGGGTGGCCAGGTGGTGGAAGGTTCTCCGGCTGCGGCCAACGGTGTATATACGGCCGGTGACGACGCTTATCCGCAGATCACGACTAACAATATCAAGGGGAAATATGTCATCACTAATTCTGTTCTTCGTAATGGCTGGTCTGACGGTATTTATTTGATGGGCGGACAGGCAATCATAGCTGGCAATACGTTTGCCGCCAACGGATATGACGGGGCGGAAGCTGTCAATGTAAAAGCCGGATGTACGGTGGATGTCGCCGGTAATATCATGTTCAGCCCGAACACTAACGGATTGAAACTGTCCAGTTCAGGCCAGAGCGAAACGCGCGGCCAGGCTAAGGTTCAGGCCTACAATAATACAATCGTCAATGCCGGTTGGCGTCGCGACGGTGAGAAGGGTGGTTGTGTATATGCTGAAAAGAATGTGTTGGCGAATGTTTTCAACAACTTGATGGTAAATTGCAAGTTCCGTGCCATGACCCCGAGCTTCAAGAACCCGAACGACCCTGAAGAGGGTTATAGCGACCAGTCTGTGATCGATTATAATTTTTATGCTTCCGGCAGCCAGAAAAGTGATATTGTATATGAAGAGGAAAGCGGTGTCGCCTATGCATGGGCCGGTTATAACTACGAACATAAGAATTACAACTCCGGAGTAGTGGATGTGCATAGTATTATCGCTACTGAAAATGATTTGAAGGACCCGCTGTTCGAAAACTTTGCCGTTAACGAAGTCGCTTTGACCGAATATGTATATGATGAAGGATGGGATTTCCATGTCAAATCCGGTTCTCCGGTATTGGCAGGCGCTAATAGCGGAACTGATGCCAACTTGGTTCCCTACTTTTCGACAAACGGGCTTTCCGTAAATGGTGTCATTTACCATTCGCCGGCGGTGAAAGCACAATTCGGAGCTTTCGGTTTAAAATAAAAGAACATGATGAATAGAAGAAATTATTTACAGACCTTATCGGCTTTGTTCGCAGTCTCCGCTTTTGGGGGCTGCACTTCTGCCGGTAAGCAGAAAGATGCGTCGAATTCGGAAACGGATATTGCCGGTCCTGCTTTAGCAGGGGAGGCATTCGACGTTCCGGCCGTATCGGAAGAAAGCAAAAATTTTTATCTGGTCAGCGACTTGGGACGGAACGGTTATTATGAACAAAAGACGATTGCCGAGTTGATGGGAAACCTGGCGGAAAAGATAGACATCGAATTTATTGTCACGGCCGGGGATACTCATCATTTCGAGGGAGTAGCCAGCGTCGACGATCCGTTGTGGATGACAAACTACGAGCTTGTTTACAGCCATCCTGAGCTGATGCTGGAGTGGTTTGCCGTCAACGGGAACCATGAGTATCGCGGTAATACGCAAGCGGTATTGGATTACGGCAAGAAAAGCCGTCGTTGGATCGTCCCTTCCCGTTATTACTCAAAAGTCGTGGAGGCGGGTGAAAATGAGAAAGCCTTGTTGGTATTTATAGATACTTCGCCTCTGATTGACAAATACCGTGAAGATACGGAGAAATATCCCGATGCCGGCAGACAGGATATGGAAGAGCAGCTTCAATGGATCGAAAAAACGCTTGCCTCTTCTGTTGAGAAATGGAAGATCGTAATCGGCCATCATCCTGTCTATGCCGATACGCCGAAAGAGGAAAGTGAACGTGCCGATATGCGTAAACGTTTGGAGCCTCTGTTGGACAGGTATGGTGTCGATATGTATTTTTGTGGTCATATTCATAACTTCCAGCACATCCAGCCTGCTGACAGCAAGGTTGACTATCTGGTAAATACATCCGGTTCACTTTCTCGTAAGGTAAAGACTGTCGAGGGTACGAAGTTCTGTAATCCGGAAGCCGGGTTCACTGTAGTCAGCATGGAAGATAGTAAGTTATCCTTTTATCTGATGAATGGAAAAGGGAAAATACTGTACGAGTACAGCCGAACAAGATAATACCATCGAAAAAGAACATATTTATTCCTTGTTAGTCCGGAAATCTCCTTGTATTTCATATGCGAGGCGATTCCGGACATTTCCTTTTGGTCGAAAATATGAATGATTGATTCTTTTGATTTTGTTATTTTATTGTCTGATTATAAGTGATTTATTATACTAATAAAGACGAGTGAAGACCGAACTTATTGTCTTTTTTAAACTAAACGCGTTTTTCCCTGTTTATTAAATAGACACCACATGCCCGGTCCTGGGAATTACTTCTAAACATGACCAAATATAATTTTTAAAATATGACGAAAATAGAAATAAAAGACTTATCGATTCTTTTCGGACCTGAGAAGGCCAAAGCGAAAAAGATGGTTAAGCAAGGTAAGAGCAAACAGGAAATTTTAAAAGAAACAGGCTGTACCATAGCTGTCCGTAATGCCAATCTGGAAATAGAGGAAGGAGAGATGTTCGTGATAATGGGGCTCTCCGGTAGTGGTAAGTCGACGTTGGTGCGTTGCATTAACCGGCTGAACGAACCCTCTATGGGGGAGATATGGCTGAGCGGTAGGAACATCACATCTCTGTCGGATAAGGAACTGTTGCAAATACGCCGTAAGGAGATGGCGATGGTATTCCAGCATTTTGGCCTGTTGCCTCACCGGACTGTATTGAGCAATATTGCTTTCGGGCTTGAATTGCAGGGAGTGCCTAAAGAAGAGCGCGAAAAGAAAGCATATGAAAGCATAGCCGTTGTAGGATTGAAAGGATATGAGAACCAGCGTGTGGACGAACTCTCCGGAGGTATGCAGCAGCGCGTCGGGCTGGCACGTGCTTTGGCGAACGACCCGGAAGTCCTGTTGATGGACGAGGCTTTTTCTGCCCTTGACCCACTTATCCGCGAACAGATGCAGGACGAGTTGCTGGACTTGCAGGAGAAGATGAAACGTACCATTGTCTTTATCACACATGATCTGGATGAGGCCATCAAATTAGGCGACCGTATTGCCATTATGAAGGATGGCGAAGTCGTACAGGTCGGGACGCCCGAAGAGATATTGACCGATCCGGCGAACGACTATGTCACCCGTTTTACCGAGAGTGTGGATCGTGGGCGTGTCGTTACGGCCTCTTCCATCATGCTGACTCAACCGATCGTTGTCCGTATCCGCAAAGATGGTCCGGAGGCCATAATCCGCAAGATGAGGGAAAAACGTTTGTATGCATTGCCCGTGATCGGTGCGGACGAGCAGTTCCTTGGTGAAATACGGTTGAAAGATGTGCTGCGGTTGCGTAAGGAAGGGGTGCGGGATATCAGTTCGATTGTTATGAAAGAGGTCCCTTCCGTATTGGAGAGTATGACAGTCGAAGATATGTTGCCCCTCTTGCCGAAAGTCCAGCAGGCTTTGCCGGTGGTCGATGAGAATAACCGTTTGAAAGGTGTCGTATCGACTTCAGCCATCATTATCGAGATGACCGGAAAAGATCAGAAAGAAATAGAAGAAATCATTCAAAACGCAATAGATTTATGATAAATATCGGAAAATATATAGAAATGGCCATTAATTGGCTGACAGAAAACTTTGCTGGCCTTTTTGATGTAATCAACCACATCGTAGGCGGCTTTATCGACGGCTTCCAGGGAATACTGATGTGGGTCCCGTTCTACCTGATGATTGCGGGAATAGCAGCTTTGGCTTGGTGGAAAGCCGGAAAGGGAATCGCTGTCCTGACCTTGCTCGGTTTACTTTTGATTTGGGGGATGGGGTTTTGGGTACAGACCATGCAGACTGTGGCGCTTGTCTTGTCGTCGACGATCATCGCCTTGCTGTTCGGTGTCCCGCTGGGAATCTGGACCGGGCGAAACGATAAGGCGGCTAAGGTGATCCGTCCGGTTTTGGATCTGATGCAGACGATGCCCGCTTTTGTCTATTTGATTCCGGCTGTCCTGTTTTTCGGACTAGGACCTGTTCCGGGTGCTTTTGCCACCGTGATATTTGCCATGCCTCCGGTTGTCCGTCTTACCGACTTGGGAATCCGTCAGGTTCCGGAAGATATTGTAGAGGCGACCCGTTCGTTCGGGGCCACTTCGGGACAGCTTCTTTTTAAAGTACAGCTCCCGTTGGCTTTACCTACCATTATGGCAGGAGTGAACCAGACAATCATGATGGCTCTCTCTATGGTTGTGATTGCGGCCATGATCTCGGCTGGCGGATTAGGTGAGATCGTATTGAAAGGAATCACACAAATGAAAATCGGACTTGGTTTTGAAGGCGGCATAGCCGTCGTGATTCTGGCGATTGTCCTGGATCGTATTACACAGGGCTTTGTCCGTAGAAAGTAAAACAGATAAAAAGAAAAGTATTTATGAGAAGATTGATTATCATTATAAATTTATCCCTTATTGTAGCCTTCATGATGATGTTCGCTGATTGCAGCGATTCCTCGAAAGACAGGAAACAGGTTTCGATCGGTTATGTAAACTGGTCGGAAGGCATAGCCATGAGCTATCTGGCGAAAGTCATGCTTGAGAGCAAGGGGTATGATGTGATGCTGCGAAATGCGGATATTGCACCGGTCTTTGTCTCGATGGCGGCCGGTAAAGTCGATGTTTTTATGGATGCATGGCTTCCGGCTACACATGCCGATTATATAAGGAAATATGGCGATAACTTAGAAGCGTTAGGAGTAGCCTATAAAAATGCCAGGATGGGGCTGGTTGTTCCCTCGTATGTCACGATTCGTTCCATAGAAGAATTGAATGAGCATAAAGAGAAGTTTCGCAACGAGATCATCGGTATCGATGTTGGGGCCGGCTTGATGAATGAGACTGAGCGTGTCATCCGGGAATATCCGGTCGAGCTGACGTTAAAACCTTCGAGCGGTGCGACAATGGTCGCATTTCTCCAGAAATCGATTGAGAACAAAGAGTGGATCGTGGTAACCGGCTGGACTCCCCACTGGATGTTCTCCCGCTACGACCTTAAATTTCTAGATGATCCGCAAAAACAGTACGGCGATGCCGAACAGATTCAGATTATGGCAACCAAAGGCTTTTCTGACAAAGATCCGTATGCAGCCGCTTTTTTCCGGAACTTTGCTCTCGATAATGACCAATTGAGCGAATTGATGGATTTGGTGGAGGCTTATCCGATGCACGAGGAAGAAGGTGCTAAAATTTGGTTATCGGAACATCCGGAAGTGAATGAATTTTTTCCTACATTCGCAGAAAAGTAGAAAAATTGAATTATGAAGGATATCCGGAAAGTTATAGGTTTATTGTTGTGTATGACAATCTGTTGTTATATGACGGGCGAGGAAAAGAAAAATCTGAATATAGTATTTATCGGAAACAGCATAACGCAAGGCGCTTTGTTGGAAAATCCGAGACATGAGGCTCCCCCTGTGAAGGCCGCTTTGTATCTGCGCAGGCAGCCGTCTGTCGGAACTGTCCGCTATTCCAACCAGGGGGTAAGTGGAAGTACGACTTTTGATTTTCTGCCTCAAACCGATTTGCTATTTCCGAAGGTGGTTCAGGTTGCCGACCAGTTCAAAGATGAAACTTGGGCGACTTTGGTCTTTTCTATTATGCTTGGGACGAACGACAGCGCTATTACAGGACCGAACGGAGCTCCGGCCTCGCCTGCCAAGTATTATGAAAATATGAAAACGATTATCGATAAGTTGCTGGCACTCTATCCGGAATGCAAGATCGTATTACACCGGCCGGTATGGTACAGCCCGAATACATACAACGGAGCCAAATATCTGGAAGAGGGATTGAATCGTCTGCAAAGTTATTATCCTGAATTACAAGCGTTGGTTCTCGATTATTCCAAACATTTTCCCGGACAGGTCTTTATGGGAGATACGGATGGTTTCGATTATTTCAAGACGCATTATAAAAACGAACTCTTCCCTGAAAAGGGAAATGCAGGAACTTTCTATCTACATCCTAACCGGAAAGGGGCTTCTGCTTTGGGAGAGCTGTGGGGGAAAGCGATACTTGTGGCAATTGACAATTGACAATTAATAAGAATGTGTCAACTAATTGTCAATTGTCCATTATCAATTGTCCATTGTTTTTATCTTTTGCCCAATCTGTGGTCAAGGATACCAACATGGCATTCGCCATAGTTCTTCAACTGTTCTACGATTTCTTTAGCTGTAGATTCTTCTTCAACCTGCTCGCGAACGAACCCAAAGAGGAAGTCTCTTGATGCATGGTCTTTATCTTCTTCTGCGATATCGACCATTTTGTCGATCAGTTCGGAAACGTAGCATTCGTGTTTGTAAACATGTTCGAATAATTCTGTGACGCTGCCCCATGCAGTAGGAACGACATTGATCTGCCCGATTGTGATATCACCACCGCGGTCGATAGTGAAGTCGATCATTTTGTGGGCATGCCCCATTTCTTCTTCTGCTTGCTTTTTCATCCAGTGGGCGAAACCGTTTAATCCCAGTTTCTGGAAGTGCACGGACATGGACAGATACAAGTTGGATGACCACATTTCTGCATTAACCTGTGCGTTAAATGCTTCGGATAATTTCTTGCTTAAAATCATAATTTTATTTCCTTTCTTTCAATTAGATTTATAATACGATACAATGTTTATATTGGCAAAGATATAGATAAAAAGATAATGGTTTGCTTTAACCGGATAATATTTTTCCAATAAAACAAACCATTATAGCCTTTAGTTTATATGAGACAACAGATTATTTGATTTCGATAATCTTTTCAGCTTTCTTGGCTGCTTCCTCGCTCATTTTCGGGATGATGATGTTCAACACGCCATTCTCGACTTTTGCTTCGATCTTTTCTTTCTCTGCGTTTTCGGGAAGAACCATTGTCTGCTGGAATTTGCTATAGGAGAATTCGCGTCTCAGATAGCGCCCTTCTTTCTTTTCTTCGTTCTTTTCTTTAGTCCGTTTTGTTATGGAATTGCAACTGAAAACGCAATCGTTGTATTGTTAGAACCAATAGCAATGATTTTGGGTTTATTTTCGCTCGGTTACTTTAGTGTGTACAAAATCGTACAGACAAATAACGAAAAGAATATATCGAAGTCAATCGCATTTATAAATCGAGATAATCATTGGTATGCGATTAAATTGATGTATAATCCAGCCGCTGCCGGAACTCCCTTGTACATGCCTTCTGGTTCTATCGCTCAGGCAGCAACTATGCCGAATAATATCAAAGTCGCATCAAAAATACAGTCCATGGAAAATGAAATTAGGAAACAAAGACAGGATACATCTGTGTTTAGTGCCACGTTAACTGATGTTTTGGATGCAATTTATTTCGGTTCTGCGAAAGAGTTTAATGCATCGAAAGCAGATAAATGGATCGACATGAAAGTAAACAAATACGCTTTTCAGGAGATTTCAACTCAGAATGGACGAACCGTTGGCTATATCATCCTAAATAACGTTCGTGTTGTCAAGGTAACAAAGAAACGCATTACATTAGAGTTCGAAAACGAAAAGAACGAAACAAAACAAATGCAGTTCCATAACTGTTATGGCGGTTTAGTTGGTGCAATCAAAACAAAAAACACGATTACGCCACAATCGTAAACAAACAGAAAAACACCGGACAGATG
>OGIA01001182.1_pt1 | contig 19522 bp, 22 predicted proteins | sample 1571671 | NCBI WGS metagenome assembly OGIA01 (sample SAMEA2582027, study PRJEB24529) | metagenome | biome: Human gut stool | place: China | collected 2011
CTGCGCGTTGCGTAACCTTCAAAGAACTCTTCGTATGCAAAAGTAGCTATTTAATCCGAGAGTTTGATATAAACTCCCGAATTTTTTATTCCCACATTTATAAGTTTTTCCGTAAAAGCGGTTTTATCCGTTGGTACACCATTGCCCAAAACAAGTTTTGAACAAACATGTGCCGACTATCGCATAGCCGGAGAAAAGGGCATTGCCATACGCCTAAACGACGATGTTTAGACTGATGATGCAATGTCCCTTTCTTTTGTGGCTATGCCAAGAGGTACTTTTACGGGTTTTCAGATGGTTTTTCTTTTTTGCTGTCCATTTGTACCGGAAGCGGAAAGGTGGTCGAGTGTATAAGCTTGCCCCATGAATGAAACAAACGGCCATACACAGTCGGGCAAATCAGTAAGAATGACAGTTGCCGCCCTGCGAAACAAGCATCGTCGGAGCGGAAACATTCATACTTCCTATATGGCACAGAGCAACATCTGTTTGGTTTCCATAATAGGCGGCTCACCTCGTCCAAGAACAGCGACTCCCCTTTACCTCTTGAAAATATCCTACTATTGTACAGTCCACCCCATAATCGTACCTTTGACGTATCCGAATAAGGTGAACAGTGCTAGTTGTACGAAGAGCTAAACGTAGTGCTCCACTACAAAGGATTTGACGAAAGACCTTCTTTGATCGTGCAGGTGATAGGCAATATATTTCCAGCCCATGCCATTCCTGCCTAACATCAGCATGACTAAATCGGTAGGCATAATCATCCTTAATCGTTTTGAGCCATTACATAGATTAATTTGTCCTTATGAAATATTAATAGGCTTACCTTCAAACTTGATTCGGTTTTCTGCACTTAGAGTAGGTACATTGATAAACAATCGTTTAATCGCACGACTGGCTGCTACATAATATACGCGATGCGCATTGTTGCCATTCAGGTCTGGTGTCAGCAAGAACTCTATGTCATCTTCTTCTTTCAGAACGACAAACACGTTATCATACTCCTCTCCTTTTGACTTATGGATAGTCTTATGCTTGTCGTTTGAATCACCATACTTCACCCCAAGGGCAGCATCGGCATATGTATGGTCCATGTAGAAATCCTTGATTGTCTTCTTTTTTATCTTAGGCATCTTGACATGTAAATCATTCACTAGAAAATTGTAGAAATCCATCATGCTTCCGTCTTTGTAATCCTTATAGCCATTCAGCAAGTGTCTTAGAAGCACGATAGTTAGTGACCTTTCGCGATCTATAATGTCTAACTGATGCCAAGCATTTCGCAAGTCGTTCATTCTTGTGTATTCCACGGCTTTTATCAACGCCTTTATCACCATCTGACGCTCGACATTGCTGTCAAAATCCATCTCTAATATTTTCTCTGCCTTGCGCATCCCATTCTTATTACGCATCGAATTAGCAAGTACGTTTTGAAAGGCAAGAGATTGAATTTCGTCAGTCCCACTTTTTTCTATGCTCTGTTGATAACAATTTAGCATATCGCCCACAAGTAATTCAGGCACCATTCCTTCTGCTCCATTCAGCCAGTCTTGTGAAAAATCAGTTCGGACAATATTCAACAATTCTATAATCTGCTTCGTGCTACGCCTATTTCCTCTTATCTCAAACTCTTGCATCTCTGGCAAAGCAAAATTGTCAAATTGCTGCACTGTAGCACCAAGAAAGTCATATATGGATTGAGCCTTGTCGCCAACAACACCAATAATTACCCCATCATTGCCTAATAGTGTCAAGAAATCAACTACAAAAGGAATTGTATCTTGAAATTCGTCCACAAAAATATACGGATATCTAGCTTTTATTAATTTATATATGTTTGGGTATCTTGAAAGCAGAATATGAGAGAAATACAAAATGTCATCAAAAGACATATAACCTCCACTCCAGAGCCATCTTTTGAACCCCATATACCAGTCATTGCCCACATACCGCTTGCCACTCTTAGTGTAATAAACCTGTGGGTAATTGGGTTTGTAATGTTTGTACTCATGGTTTTCATAACGCCAGTTTGCACTCTCCAATCCTTTCAAATAGATTTTGGCATCTAACCATGACCTACCAATACGGTTTAGTACGATTTTAGCTGTTCCTTCTGATTTAAAATTAGAATCATCTATCACTACAAGTTCATCTAACTTCAATTCGAAATCTTCAGCTACCAAGTGAACGTAGGGTTTTACCACATTGGCATACAAGAAACTGTGGATGGTACATACCTCAACCACGTCATTCCCAATATTCAAACGTGAGGTGATAGTATCAGTACCCACATTGGTATAGGTGATACAAGCTACTTTTTTAACAATATCAAGTTTGTGACTGTTTGACACCACATTCTTGATATGATTTATCAGCCAATGCGTCTTTCCCGCACCGGGACCAGCACAAACCTTAAACGGTTCGTCTATAGGTATGGTTTGTTCTGATGTTATGATAATAGCCATGTTAATGCGTTAACAATATATTGGGGTACATGGAACTCTTTTCTATCTGCTACAGGTTTATCTAGATTAGCCATAAGTACCACGTTTAGTTCCAGCGCATTGCTGCCTTTTGAAACAGAGTTCAAATAGCGTGATGCAAGTAAAGCTTTTCGTTTCTCCTCATCCGTCCACTTCGATGCACCTATGGATGTCTTGATACGTGTATTTGCTTCACTATTTCGCATTTTACTCATCATCTTGTTCATATCCTGTTCTGCCATCATAGCTTTTATCTCCTTCAAATTGGAAACGGAGTTAGTCAGCAACAGTTCACAATCGGGATTCTCACGCATTATGTCATACTCCAGCGTTTTCCCATATGTTACATCTTGCCTATAGAACCGAATATTTGGATGGGCTGCATATTGAGCTACCTCAGTATCTGCATGATGCTTATAGTTGTAGTTAGCTGTATCTATATTGTATTCGTATGGGTAGCAGGCTTCATAATCCTCGTCAGGTTCATTCTTTTTCCTACAGGGATCAATGTCAGTCAAGCAGACAATTTTCTTGTTGATGGTGTATGGATTGTTCGTATCAAACAATTTTAGGAAGTGGTTGAAATAGCGACCACCCATATTCACCACCAACACATGCTCATCTGTAAGATTCTTATTCAAATATCTGGCAAAGACTGGAAGTAACAACTCTTCTGCAACGCCCTCGACAAATATCAATTTGTTGGCAAAGAACATATCCGCTTTAGTAGCATCTATAAATCTCTGAACATATTGCTTGGACACCACATCATCATCATTATCTTCTTTATAAATGACACGTGGATAGCCAACATTGATCTGCCCTAATACGGGTGAAGTTAGACAAATTAAGTCATCCAGTTTTACAGCGGAGGCAATCTGGGTAGAATGTGAGGTCATGAATATCTGACGCACATGTCCATTTGCTTTGTTATCCTGCAAAAACTGTAGAAACTTATATTGCATGGCTGGATGCAGATGTGCTTCACATTCCTCTACTGCAAGAAATGAGATTACCTTAGCATTGCGCTTCATGTAAGTAATGCTACTGTCTGCCTGCATCTTTGCAAGCAAAAGCGACATATAGATTAGATTGTTATAACCTAACCCATTATATGTTGCTGGTACTTCGATACCAACAGTATACTTGATAATCATTCTCAATACCGCAAACATCTCATTTTCCGTCACTTCACCATCAAAGTCCGGCACGGCTCCGTTGAATGTTGCTCCTGTATCCAGTGCGTACTTTAGAAATACGTTTTTGCCATTATGCAATCTATCTTGTAAAGTCTGCATCAATGGACTAGACTGTTGGACAAAATCATTTCTTAGGGCTTTCAACTGTTCCTTAATCTCATCCTCGGTCTTTGTGGCATCATTCTTAACTGAATAATCAATAAAAAAATTTAACACATCCCTTAGGAGTGGATTATAACCGGCGTATAGGTCGTGACTAACATCCCGAATAGCGTCAAGGAATTGGAAGTCCATCTGTCCCAAAGCATCATTAACACTGATACCTGCGGCCTGATTACCTCCAGAGCGACTGCTTCTATATAGTCTGATATAGTCGCGGTCAATTATTTTCCATATTTCTTTGGCAGTTGTTACACCTGCAACATCTGCCTTATAGTTGTCCTCCTGATCATCAGCCAATTTAAACTCGTATCTCAATTTTGCCTCTTCGCTCAATGCAGGATCTGTCATCATACCGGAGAATAGCCCCATTTCGGCAGAATCCAAGGCTTCTCCTTGACTCCTGTGAAATATAAGAGTTATTTTAATCCGTGGAGACTGCTGTTGAAGCGTAACCACATCTGTCTCATAAAATAAGTCACATGTACCCAACCGACGACCGTCACTATAGCCAAGCACTAAACCTATTGCACGGAGCAAGTTACTTTTTCCTGTATTATTATGACCTATTATGACATTCACTCCTTCGTGGAAGGGAACCGAAGCATCCCTAAAATTACGAAAGTTTGAAATTTTAATCTCCTTAATATACATATTATATTCCTTACCAAAATATAGTTTAATTTCCACAAAATTACTAATAAATCAGGAGATTAAGGTAACATCGCTATGATTTTTTCTTAATCTAGTTGGTTTTTCGGGATATTCGTTGGCACACGATTCTTAAACTTGTTTGGGCGATGGTGTGCCGACTATTGCAATGCCTCTTTCTTTTGCGTCTATGCCAAGAGGTGCTTTTACGAGGTTTCAGATGATTTTTCTTTTTTGATGACCTTTTGTGCCGTAAGCGGAAAGTGAATGCAGAGTGTGTCAGCCTGCCTCATGAATGAAACAGGCAGTCACACACAGCGGGCAAATCGGGAAGAATGACTGTTGCCGTCCGGCAGAACAAGTTCCATCGGATCGGAAACATTCATACTTCCTTTGTCGGGACTTGCCCTTTTCACGCTTCCGGTGATGTCTTTTCCCTTTTTCGTGGTTCCTTTTTTACGGATTTTCTCCTGAAGTTTTTTCTATCCAATCTGCCTCCACTTCCGTTTACCTCCATTTTCGCGTCTTTCAGTGAGCCGCATCAGGCAGTCATTTCCGTTCTGGGCGCAAAGGTAATTCCGGGATTGGACGGAAATGCAAGGTCAAGCCTCCTGTTTTCGGTAAAAATCTCCAGCCCTGCGGGTAGTATTTTGACCGAAAAACCTTGCATTCCCTAATCCCTACCTTTTCAAGCACCCGAAACGAAAACGACCGATGCGACAGAAAGACGCATAAAAAAAATGTCGGATAAACGAGAGGCAGATAAGATAGTTTGAAACTCAACTCCCTCAGCTCTTGAATCCGCATTAAAAAACAAAAAAATCAAAAACAGCGAAGATATGACGGCAACGGCAGATTTCAGACAAATGGCGCAGTACATAGGGCTTGCGATATGCGGCTTGATGGTGCGCACCGCCTTCGGGATGTTCGGCATCCTTTGGGGCATCATCGCAGAGATTGTAAACGGAATGTTCCGAGTGGCGATAGGCGTAATCGTGGCTATCCTTTCCGCAACCGCCTTCTTCGGTTTCATCCTTTGGTTATTCACCCTTTAATCCTTACCGACATGGCAAAGAGAAGCAGCAAAACGGCAGCGCAGCAGTGCAGATACTACGAGGTGGACAACATCTTCGTGTACATGGTGGAAACGTACATCAACGGCAACATATCCGTGTTCCGTGAACTCTACCGAGAACTGAACAAGGACGCACGGAGGGACTTTACAGACTTCCTTTTGAGCGAGGTGGAGCCGACCTATTGGAGAGAGATACTGAAACAGACCATCTAAAACGACAACAATATGCGAACGATAACAAGGACATACGACCTTTTCCGATTAGCCGAACTCTCCGCAGCAGCGAGAGATACCGCATACAATGAATGGCTGCGCACTTTTGAATACGGTTGGGACAGCGACAACCGCAACACGCTGGAAGCATTTGAAAGTGTGTTCAAAGTCAAAGTGAACGATTGGAGTTACGACACGTGCCGTTATTCCTACCGCTTCACCTCACGTTACAGCGGAGAGGAAGAGGAACTCAGCGGCATACGGCTTCTGAAATACATTGTCAATAACTATTGGCATACGCTATTCAAGCCGAGAACCTACTACCTCAAAGGCAATTACAATAAAAGGCGCAAAAGCAGGGTATTCACGGACAACTGTTGCGTACTGACAGGCTATTGCGCAGACGAGGACATCCTGCGACCCATCTACGACTTTCTGAAAGCCCCCGACACCCGAACCACTCTGTACGACCTCATGGACAAGTGCCTTGACAGCTTCTTCAAGTCGTGCCGTGACGATATGGAATTTCAGTGCAGCGAGGAGAGTTTCGAGGAGAGTTGCGCAGCCAACGACTACGAGTTTTTGGGAAACGGAAAAATGTATAACTGATAAAATGACAGCGATATGAAAGGGACAGACCATTTCAAGAGAACGATACAGATGCACTTGGAGCAGCGTGCAGCGGAAGATGCGCTATTTGCGAAGAACTACCGCAACCCTGCCAAGAACATAGACGATTGCGTCACCTACATTCTCAACTACGTGCAGCGGAGCGGTTGCAACGGCTTCACGGACGGGGAGATATTCGGGCAAGCCGTCCACTACTATGACGAGAACGAGATAGAGGTAGGCAAGCCTATCCAATGCAAAGTGGCGGTGAACCACGTTGTGGAACTCACGGCAGAGGAAAAGGCGGAAGCACGGCAGAACGCAGTCCGCAGATACCAAGAGGAGGAACTCCGCAAGTTGCAGAACCGCAGCAAGCCGAGAACCGCCACCAAAGCGACCGCACAAGAAGTACAACAACCCAACCTATTCAATTTCTGATTATGAAACCGAGAACACCCATACAGCAGGAAGTCGCACGATTGAGCGAGCGACTGCCGAAATTGACCGCCATACAGAGGGCATACGCTTTCCGCCATTGCTTCAAGCATTACGCCATCAAGAGGGCGGACGGCACGAACATCTGCACCGAGTGCGGACATTCGTGGAGGAGTGAACACGACCTTGCGGACACCGTTTGCGGATGCACCTGCCCGCATTGCGGCATGGAGTTGGAAGCGTTGCGCACTCGAAAGAGCGTGTTCAGCGAGAACGAGTATTTCTCCATCGTCACTACCTGCAAGCAGTACCAAGTGATACGCTTCTTCTTCGTCAAGTCCCGATACAAGGCAGGGCAGAGAGCCGAGTATTCCATTTATGAAGTGGTGCAAAGGTGGATTTCGCCCAAAGGCACAACCGTCACCGTCGCCCGACTGCGTGGTATGTCCATACTTTACTACGACCTATGGGCGGAATACAGCGACATGGAGGTACGCAAGAACAACAAACTCCGTGCATACGATATAAACCCCGTCTGCACCTATCCCCGACAGCGTTTCATTCCCGAACTGAAACGCAACGGCTTCAACGGCGAATACCACAACATACTGCCTTACGACCTTTTCACGGCTATTCTTTCCGACAGCCGAGCCGAAACGCTGTTGAAGGCAGGGCAATACCCTATGTTGCGCCATTATATCCGCAGTTCCTTTGACATGGAGAGGTATTGGGCATCCATAAAGATATGTATCCGCAACGGCTACACCATTGCTGACGGCTCCATGTGGCGTGACACCATAGACCTCCTGCGGCATTTCGGCAAGGACACGAACAGCCCGAAGTACGTCTGCCCCTCCGACCTCAAAGCCGAACACGACAGACTTATGCACAAGCGCAACAAGAAGATAGAGCGCAAGAAGTTGGAGGAACGCATCCGCCAAGCGAAAAAACACGAGAAGGCATACCGCAAACTCAAAGGCATATTCTTCGGCATCGCCTTCACGGACGGCACTTTGCAGGTGCGTGTGTTGGAGAGCGTGGCGGAGTTTGCAGCGGAAGGGACGGAACTGCACCATTGCGTGTTTTCCAACTCCTATTTCCTTGAAAAGAACTCCCTTATCTTATCCGCCACCATTGACGGCAAGCGCATAGAAACGGTGGAGGTTTCCTTGAAGACATTGGAAGTGGTGCAAAGTCGTGGTTTGCACAATTCCAATACCGAGTACCACGACCGCATTGTAAACCTTGTGAACAGCAATGTGAACCTTATCCGCCAGCGGATGGAAGCGGCATAGTATAAACCTATAATACCCAATAGTATGGAAGTAAGAATTGAAAGCATGGTTTGTCTGTGGGACGATAAAATCCCCACGATGTTCCTTGAATTTGTGAACCTCCTCACTCTTGCAACGAGTGAGGAGCAGTTAAGACGGAGTGTAAAGGACTTTGCCGAGAAGCACGGACTTGACAGGTTTTTCCTTTACGGCTTCGGCTCCCACCATTTCTACCTGCACCAACGCTATACGAGTGACCCCGAAATGGTTATGCGTAACAGAGTTTTGTCAGTACATTTTTAATCATCCTAAAATCAACGATTATGGCAACACGAATGACAATCAACGGAGTAAGCACCTGCACGGAAGCAGGTACGGAGAAATACGAGCGTTTCCAATTAGGTATCGGCAGACGCAAGCGGACACTTGTGCAGTACGACTACCGCCACCCCACAGACGGAGAGTTGTTCTCTTGTGTCAAACCTACGTTGGACGAGTGCCGAGCCGCACGGGACAAGTGGCTCACGGCAAAGGAAGGACGGGTTGTTGAGGGCTATGCCCGAAAAAAGGAGGACAACCGATGAACGCAGCCTATCAAACGCTGATAGTGAAGTTCAGCGAGCCTATCAAAGTATTGGACGGCATCTTTGACGATGCCGAAGCGTGGGGAGTTGATACCCTAAAAAAGTGGATAGATGACTATGAAAGTAGCAGGTTCACCGCCATCAACAGCCATACGGCAGTCATCACAAGCGAGTACAATATGGAGTGTCTGATGGAATGGTTGAAACGAAACACACCCATTGCCGAGATAACAGAATGTTAAACAAGTTGGCGGTGTCCGCACCGCCAACTTAAAACCAAGAAAAGCATGATAGCAAAGACTATTTTACAGCAGATAGGCGGCAGACGCTTTGCCGCCATGACGGGAAGCAAGGACTTCATAGATATGGGCAATGGCTTACGCATGAGCCTTGCGAGGAACAAGACGAGCGCAAACCGTCTTGACATCATCTATGATGCAGGATTAGACCTCTACAATATGCGTTTCTACCGCAAGACATTCAGCAAAAAGACATTCGAGTGCAAGACGAAGGACATCGAAACGCACGAGGGCATATATTGCGATATGCTGGAAGAAATGTTCACGATGGTAACGGGACTCTACACCCGTTTTTGAGTGGCGGCGGCGAAAGCCGCCCTACTTTCTTTCGGTGAGCATGATGGCGGACAAAGAAAGTAGCAAAGAAACCTTTGTTCAATCTGCGATAAATAAAGGCGTGAAAATCTACCTGTATGTGGCTACTTTTTTGTACCTTTGCAAGGTTATTTCATTCATAATATAATATTGCATATGAATACATTAAGTGCAGAGAGACAAAATAACATTCAAGAACAATTATCCAATGAACAAAAATTGGTTTCTTTTGATATGCGAGAACTCACTATAGAGTTTTATGTCACAAAGTATCTTACAAATATAGATAAAGATGACAATGAAATATATGTACCTGATTATCAACGTGAATTTGTTTGGGATATTACCAGACAGTCTCGATTTATAGAATCATTGTTATTAGGATTACCTGTGCCTTTTATATTTACGGCAGAAATTCCGGAAACAGGGCGTCTTGAAATTGTTGATGGTTCTCAACGTATTCGTACAATGGCTGCATTTTTATCTAATGATCTTCAATTAAAAGGGCTTGAAAAATTGACGGAGTTTAATGACATTCGATTTGGGCAATTACCTTCGGCTACCCAACGAATGTTTAAAAATATTGCTATTCGTATGATAGTTCTATCTTCTCGTGCCACAGAAGAAGTACGAAAAGAAATGTTTGACCGTATCAACACCAGTAGTGTCCCTTTGGTTCCAATGGAAACACGTCGGGGTGTTTATCGGGGTGAATTCATGACTTTTATAACAGAACTTGCTAAAAGTGAAAAATTTAAATCCTTGTGTCCTTTTGCTAAGTTTTCAGAAAAACGACATGAAGAAGAAGAACTAATCCTGCGCTTTTTTGCATTCATTGATGCGTATCCTGACTATCGTCAGGTTGAATATAAAGGGGTAGCTAAATACCTTGATGAATATCTTGATAACGGAAATAAGAATTTTGCAGAAAACGAACTAAAAAGTAAAAAGGCTGCATTTGACCAGATGGTTGATTTTATATCAAAAACTTATGAAGGACAAGGGTTTGCCAAGAAACCAAATGCAGTAGGTGTTTCTAAACCATATTTTGAAGCAATTGCTATTGGCGTCTATATGGCTTTACAAGAAAATCCCAATATTCAGCCCCATAAATTAGATAGTCTTATTGTTGATAAACATAATAGAAATGGTTTCTTTGAAACCATAGAAGGACGCTACCGCACTCATACGGCAAAAAAAATATTGAATAGAATAGATTACGTGAAAAATTCATATTTGGCAGATGCAGAAAAATAAATTCAATCAAAGCATTGAGGATATTAATGATTTTTTCTCTTTATTAGAATTTATTGATTCTATTGAAACATACAAAAACATCATGTTGCCAAATCCAACAACGACTTCTTCACTATTAGTTACTTCAACTCAACAAAAATGCATGAGAAGTCATGCTGTTTTGATGTTATACAATATAGTCGAGGCAACAGTTGTAGAATGTATTTTAGCAATATTTGATGCTATTAAAGACGATCATCTTAAATATCATGAACTTGAAGATTCTTTGCGTGACCAATGGTTAAGATCTATGATGACCACTGGAGATTCAATTAAAACTCGTATTGCACGAACTAAAGAAATAATAGGCAACATTAGCTCTGATATACTTTTTGCTGATGCGATAGGACGTTTTAATGGGAATGTCGATCTTAGAACGATTCTTAATATATGCAAAGATTTTAAATTACAATTGAGAGCCATACCAAATAAAGATGGAGTCGCCACTACATTGAAAGCAGTTAAGGATGCACGAAACCACCTTGCTCACGGAGATGTAAGTTATTCTAATTTTGGATCCACTATATTGCTTTCTGATATAATAAAGTATAAAAAAGACACATTAGATTTTCTTTCATTTTTTATAAATCGAGTTGAGGAATATATTTCAAACAAGGAGTATAAAAAATAAAAATGGATATACAAACAAATAGGAGTATTTTTAGGAAGATTATGGTCAATATTTAGAACTCCGATGAAGTTGCCAACTTCATCGGAGTTTCATCTATGGTCATGGGATATAAAGCAGCGCAAATTCCGCCTTTCTCCGTTTGAGCAGCATGGCGTGCCGTTTACCCTTGTAGTTGCAGAAAGCGACATATTCCCGGTAAATGTTCCTGTCGCCCGCCTCCAATTTTCGGATCAGTGTGCTTTTGGGTATCTTCCCGTTCCCCAAAAGCCGGTATGGACCGACATTGTAGGCGAGCGTGGCAAGGAGCAGACTGTCACGCCCGAACTTGCGGAACATGGCGCAGAACTTACGCAAGTCTTTCCGCAGGAGCGCGTCCGCCTGCCGCTTCGTCATGGTGTATGCCGAATAGCTTTCCCCCGGTTGCAACCGATGTCCATATCCTACATATGGATGATGTTTTTCCGAGTGCCAGCCCTCAAAATACTTCGTACAGCGAACCGCCCGCTCGAAAGGCGGCAGGCGGTAGATTGCCGCCTGCCCGTCCGTCCCCTTCTGACGGCTGTCCCGTGCGGACACGGAGCAGACCGCCAGCAGCGAACAGAAGATAGCCATGAATACACGCATCATCTTGGCAGAGGTTTGAAATTGCCGATGGGGATGACGGTCTGAGTGTCGTCCTTCACGTTCCGGTTGTTGAAGTCAAATTCCAATTCGTAGGAATTTTTGAAGTTGTCCTCCACCACCACGATGAAGTTGTGCGCCTCGTCGCCCTCTGCCGTGTAGTACAGCCGGAACTTCTCGTTTTCAAGCAAGTAGCGGTCGTTGGGCAGAAAAGTGATGCCGCCCGCCATTTTCAGCGTGCCTTCCCCCTCGAACTGGAAATACCGGATGGTGTAGAGCGTGTTGGCGTAATCGCCCGTCCTTTTCAGTTCACAGCGGATTTCCACCGTCTGCCCCTTTGTGACCTTGTTCGGTACGGGCATCGTTTCCACCGTGAACGGATAGGATTGCTGGATGTCCATGTCATCGTCACACGATGCGAGTGTGAGCGACACGGCGGCGAACAGGCAGAGTGCCAACGCCTTGAAGATGAATATTCTCTTGTTCTTGTTGTTCAGTATGTTCATTGTCCTTTGATTTTTAAGTTATTGTTCATTTTTTGCTGTCAGTTGCAGATACTCGTTCAAGTCCTTGCAACCGTCATAGAGTACGGAACAGTCACAGACACGTCCGCCGTAGTGTCCTTTGAGGGCTTCCAGCGTCCTCCGCCCGGCGTCGTCACGGTCGAGAAAGCAGTCGATGCGCACGTACCCGTCCAAGTGTTTTACCGCCTTACCCACGTTGGCGACGGAGTTCAGCACAAGGCTGTCGCCTGTTTCCAATCCAAGCGTGGCAGCGGAAAGGAAGTCCATAAATCCTTCAAATAAACTGCACACGTCAGCTGGAGAACTTTCTATTTTTACCAGCGACACATCCTTCGGTGGTACGCAACCCTTGAAATAACGGCTCCGGATTTCATAGCCGCCAGCCACGTTCGGAAAACCGATTGCGAAATACCGTTTTCCACGCACGCCGTAGTTCAAGCGGCAGCAGTGGCGGGATGCAACGGCATAAGGGATGCTCCGTTCCGCCAGATACTCTGTTAATGGTGAGCGGAGCAGCGGGACGGCTTCCATCCCCTCAAAGGCAGGTTCGGACGGTTCCGGCAGAAACAACGGCTTTTCCGCTGTGACAAACGGCATACGAGCGGTTTCCGCTATGAATCTCGCCTGCGCCATGAAGTCACCGCTTCGGGCAAACTCCCCGGCAAGCGTGAAGATGTCACCGCCCTTGCCCAAGCCGAAGTCGTACCAGATCTGTTTCGCCACGTTCACACGGAAAGAGGGCGTGCGCTCACTGCGGTACGGCGCACGATACCATAGCTCGTTTCCGCTCCTTCGGACAGGCTCATGCCCCAACCGTGCGAGAAAATCCGCGAGGGATATTTGCCTCATGTTTTCTATATCCGTCCGTTCCATGCGGCACGTATCAGTTGATGATTATCTTGATGCCCGCCCCGAATTGGGTATGGAACTTTCTCGTGTCGCCACCCCACAGGCAACGTTCCCGGAGGTTGGCGAGCAGGGCGATACGGTCAGCCACGTAAAACTCCACATCGAGCGTCAGCGCACCGCCGTAGATGAAGGCGTCCCGATCATGCAGTGTCGAGCCGTCATGCAGCACCTTTTCGCCCCAATTCACCGATTCATATCCGGCGAGAGCCGAAGCCCCCGCATAGACGAACACGATTTTGCGGGCATCGGAAAGCAACTTAAAATAGTAGCCGCCTTCTGCCGTGAACTGCGCTACGGGTATGGCTGTATCCTTGTAGGGGTTGTTTTTCAGAAGATACTCACCTCCGAACACCCATTTGTTCCCCTTCTTCGTGTAAGTGGAGAGAGCCGCCCCGAAACTGTACCCGCCGTCGTTGCCGCCGGGTTTGAAGCCGTCCGCCAGATTCGCCCTTACCTCGATGCCCTGCATCTTCGGCAGGCATCGCTGGGCGTGCGCCTGCCCCGTGAACAGGGCAAGCGACGCGATGATGATTGCGATGTGTTTTCTCATGGTCAGCGCACTTGGAGTTCGTTGATGGTATTGGCGCGCACCAAGTCCTCGTTCTCAATCACGAAGGACTGGTGGCGACCTCCGTTCTTCTCGTTCAGCTCCACCACGAGGCACTTGCCGTCGGGGATGGTGAACTTCGCCATCGTGAATACCGTGCGTTCGCTTTTTTTGCCCGGCACGAGCGTGGCGTAGTTCTGTGCGCGGAGCGGCAGGATGATACGCTCCTGCACGGCGGTACGCTTCGCCACCTTCTTGTCCACGATTTTCCATGTGATGTAGTCCACATCGAAAGGCACGTTGCTCTGGTTCCTGATTTCCGTGTGGAAATACAGAAGCCCGTTGTGCGTGTAGATGCCTTTCAGAAGGTACTGGATGCCGAAACGCTTGCAGCCGATATGCTTCACCTCACGTTTGTTCTGCTTGTGGACGGACTTCATGATAAGGCGCACCAGCATCGGGCTTTCGCTGCCTAATTCTTTCAGGTAGATTTCCTGCGCGTTGTTCGGGCGGTTCACCGCCTCGCCGTCATGAATGAAGTCGCACATCTCCACGTTGAGCAGCAGAGGTTCGGCGGCGTACTTCACGTTGAAGGTGTAAAAATTCCCGTCTTCCGTGATAACGGACATGTTGGTTTCGTTCGTGAAGTTCCTCACGGTTGCCTTCACACGGATGACGTTCTCCGCCCCGTCGGCTTTGCCCGCGATCAGGTCGGGCGAGCCTAAATCGACGTAGCGCACTTCCGCCGGGAAGATGACATGCACGGTCTTGTCGTAGGTCACTTCCAGACCGTGAGGTGGTATCATGCGGTCAAAGCCCAGCTTTCTCGTCAGACCGTGATACAGGTCGCCGTCCGCCTCCTTCTGCGGATAGACCTCCTTTTTCAAGGTCGGTTGTTCACTTCCGTTGCTTTGCCCAACGGTTACGTTTTCCTGCGCGTTGGCAGTTGCGATGCCCATAGCGAGGGCAAACATCATGATTACTTTTCTCATTTTACTTTGAATTTAGTGGGTTGTTGTTATTGATTGGATTTCTTATGATTATACGTCAGTCCTTCTCCTGATAGAGCATGACCCTGTACCCGGCTTTCAGATGCACCTTGATGGTGCGCATCTTCTTGGCGATGTACTGGCTCGTGCCTTGTATCAGCCCCTTGCCCAAGTCGGAGGCGAGTTGCGCCCCGGCATTGGTGGAGATGTTGATGCTACTGCCCAGCGAGCCGCCCATGTTGGCGGCAACCTCCCTGACGGCGTTCATCTCCATCGAGTTGGGGATGAATATGCCGGGCTGTCCGTCCGTGTCATAGACCTCCAACTCCACCGGGATAATCGTACCATCGTGTTCCAGAGAGGTGATTTCAATGCCGAGCCGTTCACCCTGAATCTTGGCTGCGCCGACCACCACCGCATTACGTGGGATGATCCTCTCAGCCACCGCCATCGGCTCCAACAGCCGCAACCTGACCGCCTGCCCGTCCGTCACGCTCTGCGCCCCATAGACACATGCCGGTATGGTGTTCCTGTCCGATACGGTTGTAACGCCCACCGCCGTGTTGAAACTGCGGTTGCGTTCCTGCGAGAAGGAAGCGACAAATTCGGCATTGCTCATGGGTTGTCCGAGCGAGGATACCACCTGATGCGTCACCTGCCTGACGGGTTTTGCCGTGTTCTTTCCGGCTTTCTGCACGGGGGATGACTCTGCGGTCTGTCCATCTGCCGCCTGCGTGCCGTTCTGACCGCCCATGTACTTCGCCGCCAGTTCGTAGGATTTTTCCATGAGTGCCACCTGCTCGTCCATCGTGGAGCTTCTCTCTTTTCCGCTTTCCAGTTCGGATTCGAGGGTGGCGATACGTTCCAGCAGTTCGTCCATCTCCGCATTGTCGTTCTTCGGCTGCTCGTAGAAGTTGCCGAGCGTGGCATTGAGGTCACGGTAGGCAGCTGCCGAGGATTGGATGGTCTTCGGTGCGGGCTTCACCGCCTCTTCCGTTCTGCCGGGATTGGCAAGGTCGAAGTCGCTGCCATTGTCCGCTTCCGCCGTTTCGTGGTCGAACAGGTCGCCCAACTGCTGCATGGCGCGGATGCGGTTCTCCTGCCGTTCCTCCATTGCCCCCTGCTCGTAGGCTTTCGCCTTGTCCCCGATAATCCGGCGGTTCTCCTTGTCCGCGTCGGGCATCTCGATGTTGTAGCCGCCCGTTCCCGGTTCCTGCTCCTTGCCGGAGGACGGGGCGAATATCAGCCACATCGCCCCGATGAATACCAGCACCATAGCGGGAAGCACTATCATTTTCTGGCGTTTCAGCCGTTGGGCTTCGGTCAGCGGCTTGCGCTCCTTTTTCGGCTTGTCGTTGCCGGGAGCCGCCTTGTTTTCGTTCTTGGGTTCATTCTTCGTCTGTTCCATATAAATAAGGTATTGCGTTGTGATTGTTATCCGGCTTCACGGACAGTTCCACCTGTCCGGCATGGTCTATCTCCATCCGGCTGCCGTCATTCCTGCCGATGTCATAGACGGCTTTGCCAAATGTATAGAGGGCAAGCACCGCAAAAGCGGCGAACATCGTCAGCACGATGCGTTTTCGTGTTTTCGGCGGCAAGCCGTCCAGATACCCTTTGAGCCGTTCCATCAGCATTTTCTTTTTGTCGTGGAGTTTCCAGTACGCACTCCACAGTGATTTCTTGATTTTCTTCATGTCCGTTTACCTTTTGATGGTTTGTAAATCTTTGTTCTCGATGATGGTGAATCCCTCGATGGTGAACCCGTTCGGGTTGTCGTCCGAACGGGACGAGTTCAAGAGGCGGCACGTGGTCACGAGGCTGCGCTCTGTGACGTTGCTCTGCCGGATGATTTTCTGCGTGGCGTAGGTCACGGCACGGTAGGGATAACCGTTGAAGTCGCACACCACGCTGTCCACCTTCAGCACTTGGTTGATGTTCCCGGCGAGCCGGGTAGGTCAGCTCCCTTACGGGAGCTTTCCCCCCTAAGAACCGTACATGAAAGTTTCCTTTCATACGGCTCAAGCAACTCAAAGTTTCTGTTATGAAACCGGCTCAAAGTAATTTCCATTTGTTGGTGTCAGTGATTTTACAGCATTTGTTATGTGTCAGATATTTAATCTTCTTACCATTTACCGTTTTATGGGTTAATGTCCATGTGGTTTTGTCCGATAAGGGTTCACCACATACAGGACATCTTTGCATTTGATTTTCCCATATCCTTAAAATGGTTCGATTGCCATTGAAGTGTTCCAACATCTGTTGGGTGCGTCGTTTTTTGTAGTAGACTTCCCATTGTGGGTCATAAGGATTTGAATCATTACATATTTTAATATGTCTTATTATTTTCTTGTCACACAATCTTTTAAGAGAAAATAGTTGTCCCGTATTCTCTTCTTCCAACCGTGTTCCAAATATCCAGTTGTTCCCATCTACAGAATGGAAATATCGTTGTTTAATCCAACGCTTTCCCTTTTTGGGGTGTCTTCTAAACGACCATCTCCAGAGTTTTCGCACAATCATATGGTCTAACTTGTTAAATGTCTCTGAGGCAACACAGTTCCTGTAATAATTTCCCCAACCATCTATCACGGGGTTTAGAAGTCTTATAAGTGTCTCTTGCTTCGCAGACTTGTTGCGTTCAACAATCTCTTTTATCTTCCCATAGAATTTCTTCACCTTATCTTTCGATGGGGTAATGAGAAGATTTCCTTTATATTTTCTGATGTTGAATCCAAGAAAATCAAATCCGTCATCTATATGGGTTATCTTCGTCTTTTCTTCGGAGAGAGTAAGACCTCTGACCGCTAAAAATTCTTTGACTATCGGCTTGATTTCGTTTTCCAGTGTTTCTCTGTTTTCACAGGTAATAATGAAATCATCCGCATATCTGACCAAATAGACTTTTGGATTGTAATACATTTTTCTTGTATTTATCGCCTTAAATCGCTTTGCAAGTAGACCCTGCAAACCATCTAATGTCATATTCGCCAAAGTTGGGGAGATAATTCCGCCCTGCGGAGTACCTTCTTCTGTCGGAAAGAGTTGTTTGTTAAACACAAACCCACATTTAAGCCATTTCTTCAACATTATTTTGTCCATTGGTATGTTGTCTATCAACCATTTGTGACTAATGTGGTCAAAACAGCCTTTTATATCTCCTTCCATAATCCATTTACATTGATAATCAGGAGATAAATGCAGAAAACACTGACTGATTGCATCTTTTGTACTTCTGTATTTACGGAATCCAAAAGAGCTTTTATCAGCAGTAGTTTCCGATATGGGTTCTAATGCCAACAGATACAATGCTTGCATTGCCCTGTCTTTCATTGTCGGTATTCCCAGTGGGCGCAACTTCCCGTTGCTCTTCTTAATATGCACCCTTTTTAGAGGTTGGGGAGTATAGCCTCTTCGCTTCAAATCGGAAATTGCTTTTGATTTGGAGAGATGAGTAGACCATGTTACTCCATCAACACCTGCTGTATCACTTCCTTTATTGGAAGTTACTTGTTTTATCGCTAATGCTTTAGCGTAAAACGAATGGGTCAATATCCACTGCAAGGCTTTCACCTTGTTGTGGCGACCATCTTTCTGAGCCTTTACAATACGAGCTTGTAGCTTCTTAACCTTTGCTTCACATTTGTTCCAGTCTATGCTTTCCCAAATAGTGATTTGTTGGTCAGTAGATGCACACGAGGTTTTAATTTCGTTCATTTGCTTTTCTCCTTTAAAAAGTTCTAAAAGTTTCTTGTAAAGAGTTACCTAACGCAGAAGTCTGCCCACTTTCGTGGTGAGTGATGTCGTTCCATTTAATTCATAAATAGGACTCAACTCATATCCCCTCATTACAAGGATGGCATTCGCTTTTTCTGCAATCCCATACCCGCACCCCCATAGGCTCACCTTGCGGTTCACTGTCCTGAAATTCAGGAGAGATACGGGTTTTCCGTGTTCTGTATATGTGACAATAAGATGGGTTAGAATCTGTCTTTTCACCGGCAGTACTAATGTTCGTGTAATCCCAGCATCAAGAGGATTAACCGACTGCATACCTTTTGGTAAAGCCTGTCAGTAGTCTTTGGCTTTTCTACAATCACGATGTTTAAGCGACAGTTCACTTTTGTTATTCATACCATCCAGCCTAGCTCCCCTACTATATGACACTAACAGCAGTTGTTTTCCCCTCACGGTTCAAACTTCTCCTTTCGGAAGGGCTTCATTGTCCGAGCAGCTTAGTACAAAACCATTACTGGTAATGCACCTGCCGTAGGCTACTGCTGACGAAACAGCAGGTTCAATCAGATTATTACTTTCTTGTAATAGCCAGTTGAACAATCACATACACAACTTAGCACGTCACAGTGATGCGGTTGTAGTACCCCTTCTCGGCGAAGTCCGAATAGTAGTTATACACGCTCTTGTCCGCCAGCAGCAACGCACGCTTCACGTTGTGTTCTATCGCGCTCTTTTCGGGCGAGAGCGTGAAAAACAGCTCGTGGAAGCGGCGCACATGCTCCCTCGCTTCCGCCGGACGGTTCTGCGAGAGGTCCTGCGAGAGTGCCAGCATCAGCGACTTGCCGTTGTCCAGCACATAGATCTTCTCACGCTGCCGCTCCGCGAAGCGGTAGGAACTCCACACGCTCCATACCTGTAGATACTAATTGAAAAGTGCGCCAATATTCCAGTTGAAAATTGCGCCACCA
>OGIA01001191.1_pt1 | contig 19298 bp, 20 predicted proteins | sample 1571671 | NCBI WGS metagenome assembly OGIA01 (sample SAMEA2582027, study PRJEB24529) | metagenome | biome: Human gut stool | place: China | collected 2011
GCTCGCAATATCGTTTTTTGTCACTGTTGTTGAATTTACAGAAATTTTTTCGCAGAGCCCCGCAATTCTGGGCAGAGGTCAGGAAAGTCCTGCCTGATTATGAAAAGCAGAAATTATGGCTGAAAGAACATGGTGATTAAATTATGATGAGAATGATGCTAGTACATTGATAAAAAGTTGTTTTAGTCAAAAGGAGAAAATTATGAATATCAGAATTATGACAATTGAAGATTATGAAAAGGTATATACATTGTGGCTTTCCTGCGAGGGAATGGGATTGAATAACTTAGATGATTCAAGAGATGGTATTGAAAGATTTTTGAATAGAAACCCTGAAACTTGTTTTGTTGCTGAAAATGATAATAGAATTGTAGGTGTAATTATAGTCGGAAATGATGGACGTAGAGGATATATTTACCATACGGCAGTTGATCAAAATTATAGACATAACGGAATCGCAACTAAACTTGTTAATAAGGCTATATCTGTGCTGAAATCAATTGGCATCAATAAAACTGCTTTGGTGGTTTTTGACAGGAATACAGTGGGTAATTCATTTTGGGAAAAGCTTGGATTTACAGTACGTGATGATTTAATTTATCGTAATCTGACCATGGTAGATATGATAAAAATTGATACATAAAAAGGTTAACTATTATAAAAATTATATTTGTCTGACACGGAACATATGCCACAGTCCCATGGCAGAGTTTAGGGCAACACCGCATAATCTCCACCTACAAACAAAACCACCCAGCAAAATGCTGAGTGGTTAGAGAAATGTTCCATTTTCCATCGCAAAGGCACACTGAATTAGACCGTCAGAGATTTTCTGGCAGCCAGATACAGATTCGCCAATGCGAACATAATATTCAATTTCGCAGTCTGTTTTCGCAGACCTCGGTATCGGGTCTTTCGATGTCGAAAAATATTTTTTATGACTGCAAAAACATGCTCCACTTTACAACGGACAGATGATTTCTGATGTTCCTTTTTCTTAGCGGCATACTGACCACTCTTCGATAACTTTTTGATGGATGACGGACGTCTGTTGATCAGGTACTTGATCTTCTTCCCATTTTTGTTTTTCTTAATTGCTTCCGGTCTCTTATTTGCTCCGATATATCCGCTGTCACCATAGGCACGTTCTTCTTCTCCATGCAGCAATTCACTCATAATGGTAATATCATGTTCGTTTGCCGGAGTTGCCTTTACCGTGTGGACAAGACCGCTTTCTTCATCTACTCCGATATGTGCTTTATACCCGAAGTGCCATGTATTTCCCTTTTTCGCAGAATGTGCTTCCGGATCACGTTTCTTTTCCCGGTTTTTTGTGGATGAAGGAGATTCGATAAATGTGGAATCCACAATTGTTCCTTTTTTCAGAATGAGCTTTCGTTCCATCAGAATTTTCACAACAGCAACAAATATTTTTTCCTGTAATCCATTGCGAGTCAGGATATTACGAAACCGTCCGATTGTATCACCGTCTGGGACTTCGCTCGGTGAGTTGATTCCACAAAAATTGGAAAATGCACGGCTGTCAATCACTTCGTTCATGACTGCCATGTCTGCGAGATTGTAGACATTCTGCAATATGAATATTCTCAGCATCAATTCCAATGGGTATGGTTTATTGCCAAGTTCTCCTTTGTAATAACTCGGCTGTATCAGTTCAAGAAATGTTTCCCATGGTATGATCGCTTCAAGCTTCTCTAAAAATTCTTTTTTATTGGTTCTGGCTGCACCAAGTTCATCGTTGATTTCTGCCAGTGTCATTTGTCTTTCCATATATCTATTATATCATATTTTTGCTCGTTTGGCAATTGTGCGGTGTTGCCGTAAAGTTTGGGTGCAATACCTATGGACAAATATCGGCGGTGTGCGCTATAATGTTACTGTGCAGGCGTAACGCCCCTGCAACTATGAGCCTTGCGTGTAGAGAGAGATAATCGCAGGCGGAAAGGAGACAATTGAAAGAGACAGCAACTACCGTAGATAAAGATAAGGTAGATAGCTCCTATTCGGAGTATCGTATCGGTCTGACAACTTATCGTGTCAAGATCGTATTCAACCAAGATACAGACGAAAGTCTGGAAGATATTATCGAACGGCTTATTGCCCGTGAGATAGAAAAGACTGCGTGAACAGATAATGGCAGGCTTTGATATTCCAGAATTTCTGAGTATATCATAGCCTGCTGTTTTTGTCGGAAAGTGAGGAATAGATGACAGACAAAATAACAGCACTCTATTGCCGACTCTCGCAAGTCACCAGTACATTGAGAAAGGAAACATCATAAGCAAAGCCGAATCTGATAAACAACTATATAACGAAAGCAGAAAGCCATATCACGAGAATTCTCATGATATGGCTTTCTGTTTCAAAATACTTGCTTTTTCTTCTGTAATGGTGTATAATGTATACAATTATAGTACATATGAGGTGGATAATCATGACCGATATGCAACCCAAGAAAATGATCATACTCGATATTCTTGATATCCTGAGAAAGCACACCGACGAAGACCACAGGCTTTCACAGCATCAGATACAAAACTTGATGAAATCTGAATACGGAATGGAAGTTGATCGCAAAACAGTCAGGCGCAACCTTTCCAAGCTGATGGAGTATGGATTTCCAATCAAATATCGTGGCAGCGACTTTGAAGAAGATGCTATCATCCGAAACAGCAAAAACGGCGAAGAAACAATACTGACCGACTGGTATTACGTTCACAAGTTTATGAACGGCGAACTGCGGCTGCTAATCGACAGCGTTCTGCTGACAGACGGTCTCTCGAAAAAAGACCGTTTGAGTCTGATCCACCGCCTGGAAGGATTGTCGAGCAAATATTTCCGTTCTGAAATATCCAAGATCGACATGGATATTTACGGAAAGGTTCTGAACAGGGAAATCCTGATGACGCTTGAAACTATCGGCAGTGCAATAGCGAACGGCAGGCAATTATCCTTCCATTACTGTGACTGCGGACTTGACGGAAAGCTGAAATACAGGCTTGACAGCAACGGAAACAAAAAGCAGTATACCGTCAATCCCTATCAGGTGATCTCTCAGAACGGTCATTCTTATCTGATATGCAATCTTCCGCCGTATGATGATCTGACGCATTTCCGGATCGACCGCATCAAGGATTGTCAGGTGCTTGACACACCTTCTAAATCTTTGCGTATGCTGAAAGGCTTTGAAACAGGTATCAGACTCTCGGACTATATCAAATCTCACCCGAATCTCTGGAGCGGAGAACCGGTACATATAGCATTCCAATGCAAGCAGTATATGATGAATGATGTTGCTGACAGCTTTGGGACTGACCTGCGTATTGAAGAACTGCCTGACGAAATGATGAAGGTTCATGTTTATGCAAGCGAAGCGTCAATGCTACACTGGGCGATACAATTTGCAGATGCGGTTGAGGTGCTGTCCCCGCAGGGGTTGCGTGAGCAGATCGCTGAAACGCTGAGAAATGCTCTTGAAAGATATGAGCAGTAATAAAGGCTATTATTAACACATTTTAATGTGGTGTAATAACAAGGAGGAAATATTATGAGCAAATCAATAACAGAAGAAATGGTGAAAGATGTCATTAAAGAATGGGCAAGAAATAAAGCCGAAAATGGGGAGATCATATTCGATGAAACATTTTGCGGCGGTAAATTCGTTCGTTATAAAACTGATAAAATGACATTATTGATCCCTGATAATATTGAAGGAAAGTTAAGCGGATGGAAACGTCCTGATCATTACGCATATGAGATCGAGTGCAACCAGACGATATTAAATCTCATGCTTACATTCAGCTATACCAATATTTCTGATGAGACTAAGAAGATCTGCGAAAAACTATGGAACAATTTCAAGATGATGCCCAAAATGGATACTGAGAATTCCGGCGATAATTATTTCAGACTGTGCATATATGATGCCAATATCAAGGAATATAACGAGAAAGAGATATATGAGGCAATGGACAAACTGTTTTATCAAATGAAAGGCTACGAAGAGTTCATTTGCTATAAGCTTCAGAAAGGAAAAATATAATTATAGATCAATACAAAACGCCCTTTTAGCTTAGAGCGTTTTTGGTACATAGGCAATGATATAATATAATCACAAAAGGAAAGCACAGTACAGCAATTGGCATACTGCATATTTTAGATGATACTTTTTTGTGCAAAAGGGAGAATTTTCTGCTAAGCCGCCCACATCTTCGGAATTTCAGTTTTTATATGCTATGATAGAACCGTAAAGAGAAAGTCTTGCTTATGTCAGGAGGTAGCATATGGATTATATCGAAAGAAAACAGTGGATAGAAGTTTGTCAGATGTTCTTTGATGCGTATGTCAAGTTTCAAATCGACAGAACGGAAGCACAAGCGTATGGCGTGGGAAACAGCATAACTGACATAGGACATTTTTGTCCCGTTAAGTTTGCTATAATATAATCACAAGGGAAAAATAAGAAATCAATTTCTAAGGAGGAAAATATATGCGAGTAACATCATCACAGGCAGCAAAGCTGTTGCGTCAGCTCAACGATGAACTGAGAGCATTACAGCTCAAAGAGGCAAACTCCTGCAGCTTTGTAGCCGCAATTCAGGAGGATGTCGAATCTGTACGTCCTGAGTACAATTTCAAGGAAATGCGTGATGCTCAGGCAGAGGTTGAGTGTAAGATCCGCAAAGTAAAACACGCAATAAACGTGTTCAACACAACAACGATTATTCCGGATTTTAATATTACGATCGACGAGATGCTTGTATATCTTCCTCAGCTTAATGCGAAATGTACGACCCTCTCTAAAATGAGAGATGCAATGCCGAAAGTGCGTGTCAGCTCAGGTTATTCCGGCGGTGGCAATATCATCGACTATAAATATGCTAATTACGACATCGAAGAAGTCAGCAAGTATTATGCCGAACTTTCCGATACGCTTGCAAAGGCTCAGACAGTGCTTGATCTGGTTAACAGCACTGTCGAATTCGAGATAAATATCTAAGACTTATTCCGTTTACAGTTCTCACGCTTCCTTATGAATATGACTTTGTTCGTGTTCAAGGTTATCGTTGTCCGTTATTATCTTTCTTTATTGGTTTAGGTCAGGGTTCAATGTTTCTGAATTACAATGATAAAAATAATTTGGCTGTGAAAACTGTAATAAAAACTTTATGTCGGCGGAAGTTCGGTTTCAGGCTGGCAACTTGTATGTACATAATATAATTCAAATATATTTTTCAGGAGGTATTAATTATGGATATTCATGAGAAGAACCGTGTGATTTTTCAGGCTGCAAAACAGTACCTTGAGCAAAATGCAAATCCTCAGAAATGTCAGCGTTACCTTGTTAAACGGGACATTCATTCTTTAGAGGATGCCTTTGAAGTTGCTGTGCGTTCAATTAACGATCAGACAATGTTAGGCGGCGTTATTGGTTATGGTGACGGAAAAGAGGGGAGCAAGGGGCAGATTATCAAGCGATGTCTGTTTGATCTTGATTATAAGAAAGTCTATGAGGCTTACGGCGATGGAAAAACGGACAAACGATATGAGAAGCTCTATCGTTGTTTTCGGGAAGCAATCGAATCGAACGGTGAGGATAGCGAAAATAATTCATGGAATAAATATGCTAAAAATGTCTGCGCAATCGCTGCTTATATTACGAGGTTTGATTCAGAGGAGGATATGATCAAGTATTTCAATCGAGCTAAGAATGTTGACGAGCGCATTGCACTGGCAGACGAAATTGCCTCAGAGATACCGTATTGGGGCTTTAAAATGGCTTGTAACTGGTTGAAGGACATCGGTATAAACGGTTTTGCAAAGCCTGATAATGTCCTTTCGTACATTTTTACCAATCTGGGGCTTGCAGAGAAGAACGACAAACTGATTTTCAAGGCAATCAATCAAATGGCTGAGGATAATCACACGCCGACTTTTACTGTTGATATGGTTTTCTGGCTTATTGGAAACAGTACAGCGTCAGTAATTAAGGATATAGAAAGAAAGAATGGAAAAAACAAGGAAGATTTTGTAAATACAGTATTAAGTATGATAAATGATAATTAAAACAACAGGAGAAAAAATGCGCAATATTGATAAATTTCGTGGCTGCCTCATAGGCGGGGCATCCGGAGATGCTCTGGGATATGCTGTTGAATTCAAAAGAGAGGATGAGATCTTCTCTGAGTATGGCAAAGATGGCATCACCGAATACGATTTGATATTAGACGATGATGTTGCAGAAATATCGGATGATACACAGATGACGCTGTTTACGGCGGAAGGTATGCTGCTTGCCGTCAGCAAAAGTAACATTCCCGATTACATAAGCAGCATCAGGAAGATGTATCAGTGTTGGTATCAGACGCAGAGCGAAGTATGCCCAGTGCAGGACGAAAAGCATTGCTCACGTCTTATGCGTGTGCCGGAATTGTTCCATAGAAGATGTCCCGGAACGACCTGCATGACAGAGATCAAAGCAGGTGCAAACGGCACAGTCGAAGTTCCGATCAACGACAGCAAAGGCTGCGGCGGAGTCATGCGTGTTGCACCGATTGGGCTGTATTTCACCGATACTGATATTTCATACGAATACTCCGATATGCTTGCAGCAGAAGCAGCAGCGCTGACGCACGGTCACGATCTTGGCTTTATTCCTGCCGCTGCATTGGTGCATATCGTCAGAGCAGTAACAGAAAGCGATATACCGCTCAAAGCTGCCATAAACGATTCTATCGCAGCGATGAAAAAACTGTTCCCGAAAGCAGAGCATATATCCGAATTTACTGCTATCATGCAGAAAGCTGTTCAGCTTGCGGAAACAGAACAGGACGACCTTTCAGCTATACATCAGCTCGGTGAAGGCTGGGTAGCTGAGGAAACGCTTGCAATCGCTGTTTATTGTGCTTTGAGGTACGAGAACGATTTTGATATGGCGCTGAGAACTGCTGTGAATCATAATGGCGACAGTGATTCCACCGGAGCAGTCTGTGGAAATATCCTCGGAGCATATATAGGCTACAATGCTGTCCCAAAGAAATATAAGGAGCGTCTGGAACTGCACGATCTGATTGTTAAGGTAGCTGATCATCTGTGTGATAAAAGCTGATAAACCACCAATACCATATGTGTGCTCTGCAAAGAACAGAGGTTTGCTATGCGAGTATATGATCATTTCCCAAATCCTGATTGCAAAGGCTATACGATCCTCAATATCCACGGCTATCATGGCAGTCCGAAAAACAGTGCTTACACAGCACAGCATGAGATTGGATGTGAAAACATCATTTCACCATCTATTGATTATGACAGTGAGGAGTCAAGCAACATTATTGGTACGCTCAATATGCTCCGTGTGCAGTACAAAGCGGATATGATCGTTGGCACAAGTCTGGGGGGATTCTATGCGGCTGTGCTGTCTGCACGTCATGACCTGCCGGCAATGCTTGTCAATCCGTGCCTGACACCATTTCTTCTGGATATACTGTCTAAATTTAAAACTCGTCCGCTTGTGAAGCTTTTCGGTGAACTGGCAACGATAGACTCTGCCAATGTGAGCTGCATTGTTGGAGATGATGATGAGGTACTCGGCAATCACACATTTACAGAGAAGTTGCTTGGCAATTCACGCTTTCGCAGAATCGATGGCGGAAAGCATTCAGGCGCTACACTTCCACTAAAAGAATTTTTCACGGAAATGCTCGATTATTACACGAATACGCTGCCATTGATAGATGCCGCTCCGAGCATCTCGCCTGATATATTATAAGAGTATAGCGGTTATGGCACAGGTCATCCTGTTAACACGTTAAAGAACAACTGATAGGAGGTCGAACTATGTCCGATAACAAAAATGGCAGCAAATACACATTCGACAGCTTTGCAGTTACCGATGCAAACCGCACAGCATTTGAGAAAGCAAAACAGTTTGCCGAAAATGTGGATTCCAAGTCACTTGCAATATTCGGCGGCACGGCAACCGGTAAGACGCATCTGCTCTATGCTGTTAAAAATGCAATTGAGCAGAATTCGCCTGATCTTCATGTTATCCTCACCACAACAGCAGATATGGTGGCCTCTCTTACAAATATCATCAGTAACGGCGGTACAGCAGAGCAGTTCCGTGAGAAGTATTTGCAGGCGGATGTCCTATTAGTTGACGATATTCAGGAACTTGCCGGTAAGGAAGCTATCCAGAATGAGCTGATACTGATATTCAATTCGTTCTATGAGTCGGGAAAGCGTTTCATAATGACTTCTTCTCAGAAGGAAGCAGGATACGGAATTCAGAACAGACTGGTTATTCGTGAGTTCTGGGGAGATTTTGCAGTCATTACACGGGCGTATATTCATACGAAATTTGAGTTAGATCCGGAACGGGAAGAGAAACGCTCCGCATTGCTGAAGGAATCAGAACGATTATACTGGAATTTAGCACATGACAAGGAATTCAGCATTGAATCATTCAAATCATATTTCAAAAATGTCTGGACATATTTCAGCCAGTATATCGGACTTTTCGATATTGACCGTGAAGACACTAAAATTATCTGCTATCTCAACCGCATTGATACTGTATTGCACTGTAAATTGCTGTCTAATATCGAAGTATGGGAGCAAAACGCCTGCATTCTGTTCTTTAAAGGGCTGATCTATACGCTTTCTTCGTATGATATCATAATGTATGAAGAAGGATTCTATGGTAATGGTATCCTGTTCATACCGCTACCGCATCATGCAGGAACATCAGATTGTCTTGAGATCGAGATAGACGAGTTTGATAATTGGTTCAACAGATACTGCGAAGGATATAAACGTACTCGCACCGGAAAGAGAATATCAAAGATACATTGGCGTTTAGATTTGTGATCGGAGGTATTGATGAGGGTATCTGTGTATTCAAGAGAAGCGATCGAGCATATCATAGCAAAAGGCTCATTCCCTGATAATACCGCTGTTATCAGCTTTTGTGATCCGGAGCTGAAACATATTGACAAAGACTATTTTCGTGTCGATTACACCAGCGTTTGCGATGATGTTTTTTATTGTGAGGTCGATGATCTCGACCTCGATTATCTGCCGGAAAAGGGATATACCTATGAAAGCTTCTTTCCCGAAGCACCGGATCTTGCAGAGGATATCAACAAAGCATTCCGTGCCGGCAAGAATATCATCTGTCAGTGCGAATACGGTCAGAGCAGGAGCGCAGGCTGTGCGGCGGCGATACTGGAGCATTTTTACCGCAGGGGTATTGACATTTTTGCAGATTACAAGTATTATCCGAATCAGGTGGTATATCACAAGGTTTTTGATGCTCTGGAGTCGGCAGCATTTCAGCCTACAGAATATCTTCAGCGTGTTTACGATTATTCCGGCACAAAGTTTCCGTTTGACAGAAATGCAGTAGAGGAAAGCCTGAATAGACTGCCACAGACCAAAAGAGACATTCTGTATATGTATCTCTGGGAGAAACAGTCAATGGCTTCAATTGCCAGACTGGTTGGATACGAGCATTTAAGAATCGAACAGATATTATCGGTATGTCATAGAAAACTTGCACATTATATTGCAGACAGCATGAGAAGAGAGCTTACGGACAAAAAGTTGGACGTAACAGATTTTATCGGTATGCCATAGAAAGCTTGCACATTATATTGCAGGCAGTATAAGAAGATGATTCATCAAAAGTGCTTGCATTTGATGTAATCATTAAAATAGCTGACAGGCTGCACAATCAACATTAACACTTATATTAAACGGAGATTTGTTATAAGGTATTAAACGATTCCGACTGATTTCTTCGCTTGCGTATTTGTTAGCTTGTCATGTCAGAAGATGCGCATTTATAGTAATTATTTTATTTTGGAGGTTATTTTTATGGCAGTAAGACCGGTTTATATACCTAAAAATTCAGCACCTTTTTATGATATTGTGAACATTGAGTTCAAGTGGAACGGCGGTTTTGCAGTTTCGCAGAAACAGAAAAATATAAAAGCAATCCATGACGGTTTCAAATTGATTTATCCGGAAGCAAATCCGCTTGAAATTTCAAGCAAGTCACTTATTCAAACAGGTGTTGAACTCAGTGCATTCAATCTTATGAAATATGTACCCGAACTTAAAAAGAGCTTTCCTATAGAAAACGTATATCAGGCAGGAAAAGTATTTGAAAACGGCTGTCAATATACCGATTTGATGCTTGTATCTCCGAAAGATGCAAAACGTGATGAACGTCTTAAAAATAGCGGTAAACTGACTATGTTTAGATTCAGCGGACAAAATTTTCCGCTTATTCCTGAATCGCTTTTCTATAATTATATTTATATCAATGCGATTATCGAAAATGAGAAGCTTGCAAAGAAAATACTTGATTTTAACGGATTTACGGATATTGAGTTCAATCCTCAAAAAAGTATAAGCACGCAGGCTGAATCTGCTGCTATATACGTAGCTTTGGCAGAACTTGGAATGACTGGAAAAATAAAGGATTATAAAGACTTTTATTCACTGTTTATAAAATAGCAGAGGCACTTTATGAAAGTTACAGTTTATTCAAGAATAGAAATTGAAAAAGTCATGGCTGACGGAAATTTTCCGCAAAATACCGCCGTCATTAGTTTTTACGACCCTGCAATAAAGCGTATTGACGAGGGCTATACCCATGTGGATTACAGCAACATATGCGACACTGTATTCTACAGTGAGCTTGAAGATCTCGATCTTGAAGTTCTCAAACGTAAGGAATATACATATGATACTTATTTTCCCGAGGCAGACGATATGGCTGCGTTTATTGTAAGCGCTTATGCGGACGGCAAGAATATTATCTGTCAGTGCGAATACGGTCAGAGCAGAAATCCGGAAATGTCGATCTGCTGCTGAGTGTGATCTTCGGGGAAAATATGCGGACTTACCAGAAAAAGAGTTCCTTTTCCAAAGAGGCTGTTTTTCCGGAATTGATACGTTCTGATTTTCCCTTGGGAATGAACCTTTCCAGAATCAAACGGGGAGAACCAGTTTCAGATACGATTTTGAGAAAGACACTGATCCTGCTGAACTTCTATTGCTTCTTTGCAGTGCTGTTTGCAAAGAATGACACCTCCGATTTGTTTTGTGCCATTGAGTCTGATTTTCTGGACTTTGTCCATGAAACCAATGACCTGTTGTGCAGCAGCGGTCTGCCGGCTTTGTATGTGCGAAATCCTTATGACTGGCTGTTTCTGCACTGTGCCAATCATCCCTATCCGTTGGAAGAACTGCGGTCTGCCATGCGGCGGTACTATTTTGACCAGGCAGACGAAAAAAGCACATCACTTTCCACACTGTGATGAAAGTGATGTGCCTGGATCATGTTGCTGTTAGAACATGGTCTTGATTTTAGAACTGCATTTGCAGGTGTAAGTAGAAGTCACCGCGGTTACGGTGTACCATGCGTGCTTCTGTGCCTTCTTCGGTCAGAATGTTTTGAAACATCCGGTGAAATTGAATGCTGGAAATGCTGCAGGGGAATCGGTTCTCCCGGCAGTAGCTTAAAAATCCGGCATATACCACAGCGGTTCGCTCTGCTTTTTTGTGCTTGGGTTCTGATAGGACGATGCAGTGATTGTAAAACGCCTTTACCACATTGTGTTCGTTTTTATAATGCTCCAATGCAGCTTCGCAGGCAGGAGAATAGGTGAAATTGTAATCGTTGTCGATCAGCCGTTCCAGTCCGGCATAGGCAAAATTGAAGATGCCCGGGAGTTCTTGCATCAGATCTCCTTCCAGATAAATGTTCTTGTAGAGAACACCCTCCTCCGGTTCCTGATTGGGAGCGAGGTCATGGAAACACTGTTCAAAGGGAATGATCAGCAGCCGACGATAGAACCCGTCGCTGTAATCCTTGGTCTGGATCATATCATTTGCAAGGAGAATGAACTTGCTGTGGATCTCTGTGGTATAGGACTTTTCAAATTTTTCTTCGATTTCAATGGAATCGCCGCCGGTCAGTGCCTTTAGGTCAGCTGTGCTGTACAGCTTTTCTGTCTTGGTCTCAGAGGAAATGTTCAGCAGCTTTCGGTCTAGGTTTTGCTTGCCAAATCTTCCGCTACTGATCTGATCCAACGCAACAGCAGATACATTCCGTTCTCCCAGCATATGCTTGATCATGTTGGATAACAGGGACTTTCCGTTGGAACCGGAACCCAGAAAGACAACAAGTTTCTGCATAATGTCTTCATAGTATAGGCAGGCTCCCATGATCTCCTGAACCAGATCAATCCGTGTCTGGTCATTGTCAAAGAGTTCCTGCAGAAAGCGGAAAAACTGCGGTGCTTTTGCCTTGGGGTCGTAGTCATATGGAATCTGTACCAGACAGAAAATGTCCGGCGTTGGTTTCTCTATCGTTTCCTCCTGTAAATCGAAGATGCAGTTTTGGAACTGCAGGAGTCCCGGACGCATTCCGTTATCTTCTGCATAGGGAACTTTTCGCTTGAAATAGGGGATGTACTCGTTTTCCTGCTTTCGCTTCCAGATATTACAGGAAGCTTCTTCAATGATCGCAAAGAAAATCTTTTTGTATGCGTGATCTTCCAGATATTCATAACACTTTGACTTAAAATTGTAGAAGTAGAGCTTTCCGTTGCAGTATAATGCGTGGACTCTTGTCATTGCATACTGAATAAATACGGTGTGGTCGAATTGAATCTTGCTGCCGTTTTCTTGAGTAAATCCACGTTGTGCCAGCATCTTTTCCTTGACTTCTTCCGGCGGCAGACTGCTTTTCCATTGTTCGTTTTCTTTGTCTTTGGCAATGTAGTTTGTTTCCTGAAATGGTTTCATATGATTTTTTCCTCCTGTTGTAAATTGGCGGAGAGATTTCCGCATGATTCATTGTATCATAGGAAGAAATGGGTTTGTAACAATGACTTTTCAAGTGGTTGTTACAAATGCCGTATGGCGTTGTGTTACGATGACAGCCGGGAGGTGATGGGATTGCAGGAATGTGTTTGCCAGGCAATGGAACTGATCTCTGTTTTGCAAAAGGAGTCCGTTTCCCCGGCAGTTTTTTTGAAACAGCACGTTTCATTTTTTTCGGGTATCCCTTTGTGGTCACTGCTCGCACCGGAATGCAGGCAGAAGGCAGTTTACACAGAAAGCAGCTATGTCTACTTGATCGGCAACTATCTGTATTTTCAATGGGAGGGAAAACCGGTGACATGGCTGGAGCGAAGACGGTTTGCTGTCTTTCCGTCACACTCGGAATTTTATCAGAAAACATTGTGCAGCAATTGGAAAAGGCGATTTCAGACATTGCAGGAATTGCAGGAATACCTTTTACAGATGCCGTCATAAATCAATATCATAACTTTTGAAAAGAGGAACTTACCATGCGAATGCCACTGCCAGTCGGTACACATCTGACCCTTTCCGCCATTGGAACCCAGCATCAGATCACAGTGCAGATTCAGGAACTGATCGGAACAGGAGCCAGCTGTCTGGTCTATACGGCGGTTTGCAGGGACGGAGAACAAAACGAATTCTATCTCCGGCTGAAAGAGTTCTGTCCGGAAAATCTACACCTGATTCGGCAGCAGGACGGCAGTTTGCTTGCGGCAGACGAAGAAGCTTTTCAACGGCAGATGCAAAGCTTTATCTGGGGGTATCAAAAGCAGATGCAGTTCCGGCAGTTCCCGGAGAGCTGCAACAGTATCAGCAATGTCCAGGGCGTTTTTGCCGGAAACGGCACCCGGTATATTGCTATGAACTGTCAGAATAGCATTCCGCTGGAACAGCAGGAACTGTCGCTTTATGACACATTTCGGGTACTGCGTGCAGTGGCACAGCAGCTGGACAATCTGCATCAGCATGGGTATCTCTATCTGGACTTAAAGCCTGCCAATGTGCTGCTCTATCCGGAAACGCCGGAACTGGTGATGCTGTTTGATTTTGACAGTGCCATCGAAAAAAGCCGGCTTTCTGATGCAGTGATCTCCTGTACAGCAAAGTGGGCAGCATCGGAGGTGTTACAGCAAAACCGCAGAAAGATCGGCGTTGTGTCCGATGTCTATACGCTGGGCGGACTGTTGTTGTACCTGTTGTTTCACCGTGCTCCGGAAGTAAAGGATAGGAGAAGTCGTGCAGTATGGGATGCAGAGTTCCCGGACTCAGTGCTTGCCGGAACTTCTCCGGAAATCAGACGCATGGTCACGGAGCTGCTGCGAAAGACCTTGGCTGCCAATCCGGAAAAGCGATATGCCTCCTGTGCGGAACTCCTGGCACAGATCGAACCCTTTCTGGATTCGTTTCAACAGCCAAAGCCTTATCTGCAAACCAAACTGCCCTTGGGTAACAATTACTTTTGCGGACGGGATATCGAATTGCAGGAGATCCATACCCTTTTGCAGCAGGAAAAGTTTCTGCTGCTCCACGGTGTCGGCGGTATCGGAAAAACAGAACTGGCAAAGCATTATGCTATGACGTATGCGGAGGAGTATGACGCCGTTGTATTTGTTCGGTTTCTGGATAGTATAGAGAACACCATTCTCAGCGATACCAATTTTCCCATTGTGCATTGCACACGCTCTGACGGGGAAAGTGATGCGGCATATCTGGAACGGAAATTGCAGGTACTGCGTCAAATCTGTACGCCAAGGCATCTGATCCTGCTGGACAATTTCGATACCGGTGACTGCGAAAATCTTGACTTCCTGACAGAACTGCCTTGCCCCATTCTGGTGACCTCCAGAGTGGATTATGACGGCATTTTTCCCCAGTATGAGGTAGACATTTTGTCTGACGAATCGGCGTTGTATCAAATGATGGCGTACTATACAAAGCGAGAGCCGGACTTGTACACCGATGCCATATTGAAGGCACTGAATGGGCATACCATGGCAGTGGAACTGGTGGCAAAGCAAATGGCACTGCATCAGCTCACTTCCCGTGAAATGTACGAAAAGCTCTGTGCAGAAGGCATTTCCGGAGATGACGGCAAAGTGCGTCAGCTGAAAGACAGCACACTCCGGGAAAAAACGGCATTCCATCATATGGAGATCCTGTTCTCGGTGCTGGATTTGTCCGAATCGGAAAAGCAGGTGCTTCGCTGTGCTGCCCTGGTCGGTGCAACGCCAATGGTACGGCAGTATTTTGAAGTTATTAGTGATTTGAACGAGGCAGAGATCAACAGCCTGGATCGGCTGATTCAAAGCGGCTGGATCTCCGAAGTGTATCAGGATGAAATGTGCATTCTTTCCACCCATCCGCTGATCGTAGAAGTGCTGTGTGAAAAACTGCGTCCGAACAGCAGGGAATGCAAACGAATCCTGATTATGTCAGGTGCCGTTGCCAGTTACATTGAGGAATCCGAGAATGCGGAACAACGGTTTGCATCTGTGCAGTGGCTGGATCATATGGCACATCATATTCAAGGTGATGATCCGGAACTTTCGTATTTCTTCGGCACCATGTGTTATCCGCTGTATCTGGGAGAAGATCGTTATGAGGATGCTCTATGGGCAGCACAGCAGGAACTTCGGATTCTGAGGCTGGAGGAGGATTCCAGGCAACGGCAATTCAATGCACTGTCTTTTATCCGGGATATTGCAGCACAGCTGCATGATACAGAAACCAGTGAAAAAGCGGCGGCAGAAATAGCGGAACTGCATTTATCAGCAGAGGAACAACTCAGCGATCTGAGTGGAATACTGTTAGGGTATATAACCGATCGCTGTGATTTTGAAGGAACGAAATCATGTGTAGAACAGATCTTACAGCTTGCAGAAGAAATCGGAGAGCCTATGAAGCTTGCTTCGGCTTATTCCAATTTTATCTTGCTGGAAAATGCTTATTGGATCGATTGCAATAGTGCGTTTTACCTTGAAAAAACGTTGTTCTACGCAGACCAGTGCTTTGCAGAACAAACGGCGGAACAGGAGCAAGATATATCATTTTGGTCAGAACTGGGGGATATTTATCGGGACTGTGAGCAGTTTTCCCGTGCAATGGCGTGTTATCAAAAAGAGCGGGAATTGTTTCAAGTGCAAATGCAGGAAGAGCCTATGGAGGAAAGTACCAAACTGGTGCAATTTCAAACCGCTGTGGCAGTCTGCAATTTGAAAATGAAACAATTTTCTGAAATGGAAGAAAATTACGAGGAGGCAATCGCACTGGCAAATCAGCTCTATGGAGAGGAGCATGAAGAAACCGGAGAGATCTGGGCTACCTATGCCTGTGCATTGATCGACTGGTACAACGCTCAGCCAAGCCGGGAACTGCTGAAAAAATGCAAAGCTGCCATGGAACAGGCATTGGAAACTTTGCTGGAGCATGATGTGTATGGCGAAGTTAGGATTGCAAATTTGATGATGCGGTATAGTTCTGTGCTGTCAGAATTGGGAGAATTCCAGAATTGTGACATCGTTGCAGCTGAGGCATTGGAGTGCTTTCAGAAGAATTTCGGGGAACTGCATGAACAAATGGAATGGGTGTATCTTATGATGGCAGACAATTACCGCAAGGCAGGGGATAAGGAAAATGCCAAGCGATATTATGACCTGGCGATCCGTGTCTTGCGGGAAAACGATTATGAGACGGACGAGCTGGAAGAACGAGTGGAGGAGATATTGCAGGGGATGTGATTGTTGGAAAGTGTGTCACTTTTTTCACGGTATATAAAGATAAGACCAGCCTGAGGTTCTGCGATTGGAATCTCAGGCTGGTTGTTTTATGGCTTTTTAGGAGTGAGGAAGGTGATGTGTTTTTTGAAAATCTATCCTTAAAATATATTGGAAAATGAGCCAAAGTCATTTTAACGCTTGGTTTAACGCACGCAGCGAGCGTTAGCGAGTGTTAAACCAAATTCTATAAATGTTCCGAAATTCCGTGCTTTTTTCAAATGCAGATAAAATTTTTTATCGTTTAACGCTTGCTTTTAACGCTCGGTCGTGTTATAATGAATTTGATTCAATGCTCACCGAGCGTAAAAGGAGTGTTAAAATGAATATTGGATTTCGAGAAAATATGACGGTTGAATTCAAGAGCGATCTGAAAAAGTTATCAGATGATGTGATAATCGAAAGTGTAGTCGCTTTTGCGAATACTGACGGTGGTAAATTTTTTCTTGGTGTAGAAGATAATGGTGATGTTACAGGACTGCATCCGTCTCACAAGGATCCTTCTAAGTTGGCAGCATTTATTGCCAATAAGACGATTCCACCTGTTGCAGTTCAAACGGAACTTATGGATGCGGATGATGTAAAGTACTTGATCGTAACAGTTCCGAAATATACAGCGATTGTTGCTGCTTCAAATGGAAAAGTTCTGAGAAGACGCATAAAATTAGATGGAGAGCCGGAAAATATCCCGATGTATCCATATGAAATGAATACCCGGCTTTCTTCTTTGCGTATGCTGGATTATTCTGCTCAGCCTGTTCCGGAGGCAGTATATTCAGATTTAGATCCGGTAGAACGAGAACATCTTCGTAATATTATACAAAATTATCATGGTGAAAAAAATTTGCTTGATCTTGATGATACGGAATTAGATCTTGCACTTCGTTTGGCAGTAGAACAAAATGGTACTTTTGTTCCTACTTACTGTGGTATGTTACTAATAGGACGCCGAGAACGGCTTTCAACGCTTGTTCCGACTGCTGAAGCAGCCTTTCAAGAACTGCAGGGAACGGATGTAGCAGTAAATGAATCCTTTGTATTGCCGATATTGACGGCTTTTGAGAAAATAGAATCATATATGGATGCTAGAAACCATACAGAAGAAATGGAAGAAGGACTGTTTCGAATTTCCATTCCGGATTTTGATAAAAGGGCGTTTCGAGAGGCATTGGTAAATGCTTTCTGCCATCGGGATTATACGATGTTGGGACGTGTTCGTGTTTTACTGGATGATGATGGTTTGACCATCAGTAATCCGGGTGGATTTATTGAAGGTGTAACAATTGAAAATTTATTGACAGCCGAACCACATGGAAGAAATCCTGCACTTGCTGATGTATTAAAGCGAATCGGTCTTGCAGAGCGTACTGGACGAGGCGTAGATCGTATTTTTGAAGGCTCACTTTCCTATGGGAAATCATTGCCGGACTATTCAGAATCCAATACAAATCAAGTGAAATTATTTATTCCTAAAAGTTTGCCGGATAAGGCGTTTATTAAAATGATTGCAGAAGAACAAAGCAAGATCGGCAGACCATTATCTATCAATGCATTGCTGATATTAAATGCTCTGAAATCCAATCGAAGACTGCGGCTTGGAGAACTTGCACATATGATTCATCTCAACGAGTACAAAGTACGCACAACCGTTGAAAAATTAGTTGAATCCGGACTTGTGGAAGCGGACGGAAATGGAAACAGCAGAGCTTATATTTTGAGTGCAGCACTTTATAAAAATGCGGACAATGTAATTGGATACGTGCGGCAGACAGGGATTGATCGGGTTCGTTATCCGGAACTTGTTTTGAAGTTTGCAAAAAATAATCAAGGCAAAGTAACTAGAAAGGATGTAATGCAGCTTTTGCATCTTAATCAGGGGCAGGCATATCGTCTGCTTGTTAAGATGACGGAAGAAGGAAAGCTTTTGCTCGTTGGAAAGGGAAAATTTGCTTACTATAAAATAAAGTAAGAGTGACAGTCTGCTGTATTGTCTGAAAGTGGTTGTTGAATTATGTTGTTTTGTGGTTGATGTAGTATAATAAAACTTGACACTCCAACCTCAAAGGAATAAAATAGGAAAAGAAAAAATGGAGGAAACTTATGGCTATCTCGTATAAAAATCTTCATGAAATAGAAAAAATCAATTTGCATGATGCATATATTGAAAATGTGACTTACAATCATATTGATAAAAAGATTAACATTAAGTTAGAAAGTGAATGGGAAAAAAATGATTATGATTTAGATTTTCATAACGTACTATATTATGAAATGACCTGTTGTGACTTTTGGGGTAGTGGATATAATGTGATTTGTTGGTCAAAATTAGATACGACTGAAATTTTTGATAAGTTGTTAAGACTTGAAATGGTAGAAAACTCTCGTTCAAGAGGAACTAATCAAGAACCAATGGATTTATTTGAATTTTTTGGAATAGAAATACTTATAAATTCAGGAGACAGGTTGAGAATTATATGCAAATCAATTGATGTAAATAAGTTTTAATATAATTAGACTGATGTAGTATAATAAAACTTGACACCCTAACTTCAAAGGAATAAAATAGAAAAAGGAAGAAATGGAGGAAAAAGGAATGTCAGAAAATAAACAATAATATAAAGAAGC
>OGIA01001195.1_pt1 | contig 19252 bp, 13 predicted proteins | sample 1571671 | NCBI WGS metagenome assembly OGIA01 (sample SAMEA2582027, study PRJEB24529) | metagenome | biome: Human gut stool | place: China | collected 2011
AGTCATATTATGATTTCATATAAAAATGTAAAATGATACAGTCAAATTCTTTAGGTTAGAATCGATGATGGGGTAAACGAAAAAGCAGTTTTGGCATTCCAGTGAACTGCCCCTTCGTTTACACCATTTTCGATTTGACCTAATTGAACAAAGTGAGCGTCCGGGTAGCTATTACCTATGGACTTTCAATCTTTTGTGCTTACCCATGATTATACAGGATTTCCTGTGCAGAAGCTACAGAAATCAAGTGTTTTCAGATAAATAGGTACGACAACAAAACCTCAAGCTTTGAGGCTTTAGAAAACGTATGAAAGAATAAGATTTTAACATCTTTGTGGTTTTCGAAGCTGTGGTTTTCCAAGATGCCCACCACAGGATTTACACACACAAATGTTTATCTCATAAAGCTGTTTTAATATTTCCGGCATCTCCTTACCTCGAAGCTTCGAAAGATACTTTTGGCATCCAAGGAGATTCCGGCATAAAGCAAGCTTCTTGTGTTTGCTGCGAGAACAAAGAAGTCCGTAATGCCGAATCCTGACAAAACGTTTTGGCGGTACATGCATCAGAAACCGTCGTATAAATTCAACGCCGGAAAGGGTAAGTTCTTTCCATTGTCCTTTGTTCCGGTAATCTTTTACAGAAAAAGTAACGTTTCCATCGTCCATGCAGATGATGCGGTGATTGCTGATGGCAATCCTATGGGTATACTTTCCAAGGTAGTCAATCACAGACTGTGCGCCGTTAAACGTTTTCTTACAATAAGGAATCCATTCCGCATCATAACAGAAATCAATCAGTTCTTTGAACGCATAATGGTTACGGTATTTTTCGGCAGTTCCATGAAACTCAAGCTGATTAGTATTCCAGAGATTTTTCAGTTCATCCATATATTTTCCACGAAAAACTTTGGAGATAGCCCATATAGGAAGAAAAAACGCAGTACCGTTGGAAGAAAACGAACTGACTATTACTGCTATCTTCCAGCAGCACACAAAGGAAGAAACAATCCAAACACTGAAAGAAGCTTTGGAAGTTTTGGAACAGGAAGAAAGTGATCCTGAGAATGATGAAATGATTGAGATCATCAATTCTACAGTTGGAAAATTACAGCAGATCGAAGACAAATACTACTATTCTCTGGATCTGAATTATTATCTGAATAACTTGGAGGACGATGCCTATGAAGCTTAATCAATTTGCAGTCTACCGAGTAGATCAGCAGACAGCAGGAAAAGCACTGTGGCATCTGCCATATCAAGAGGCAAGACAGCAGAATGTGTCGATTACTGTCGAAAATTACCTATTAGTCTCGATTCATGAAATGCAGGAAAATGAAAAAGTCGCTGACATCTGGAAACGGACGAAAAAGCAATGCGAAGTCAGTGACGTGCTCGTATTGAACAAGAATGGAGAAATCAGCTGCTACTATGTAGATGAGAACTATCCACAGTATCTGGCCGGATTCATTCGTATCAATACATCGGGCGCACTGATCACTATGGAAACTGAGAATTATCAGATTGATGGGAAAAAGGGGAACTGGATTGCAACAGACACCATCATTATTGATGGAAAACAGTTTTATTTGATGGAACATCAGGTATACCGAGATCAGGCCCAGGGTGTTATCCTGGATGCCTATGGAAAAATGGTTGTTGAAGAATGTAAGAAATTCGATGAAAAGACAAAACAAAAGATTCATGATTACATCCAACAGCAGGTAACGCTAAATCCGGTCGAACAGCTAAAACAAGATGGTAAAATCCGTCTGGAACATTACCAGAAGTTCTACCAGAACGGCACTTATGAACGAAGCAGAGAATCCGGTACCGAAGCCAATTATGATATGGTGGACGGTCTGGTGAATAATCAGAAGAAGAATCCGGAAAAGATCTTTGATGCTTGTAGCAACAAACAGACTTCCCGAAATGAACAGGATAATAAACCTAAGAAACGAAGATCTGTGATCAAGCGACTCCATCAGAAACAGATTGCTATTGCTCGCCGGTCCGGAAAGCCGATACCCAAATACCTGGATCAGGAAATGGAAAGAAAGCGGGGGTAGAATATGCGAAGGTTAAAGTGTGAAAAAGAAACGATTATTCTGACCAATGAAGATGACGGATTCTATGATGTGTATACCTTCAATCAGAGTTTGCAGAAACGGTTACGGACCTTTGCTGAGAAGTATCCGGATGATTGCTGGTTGAAAGGATCTGCGGAGGATGGAAGTGAAACGTATATGATCAGAAAGGGACGGTTGTCTTTAAAACTGGTACCACCATATAGCACTTCAAGAAAAATGCAGGCAAAGGATATCAGCAAGATGAAAGAACTATCATAGGATGCGATTTAAGAGAAAAATGTCATGTGTAGACATGGAAAAATGAAAGCAAAATACGTTAGTTGATAAAATGTATAGGCTCAAAAGGGAAAGTGCCCTTTTGGGCCTTATTTTGTGTTATTCCTCAAAAATGGGAATTATAAAGATTTAATTTTTTATTATGGATGTATATTGCAAAAGCTTATTTTGCTATACTGACAATATCAACAGAAGCCGGAGAGAGGAGCTGATCGTGGTGTAAGATAAAATTCCCATCCTGATAGGTAACTGCATAGATAAAGTTATCTATCAGGATTTTTGAGTTATAATATCATTTTTTAACAACATGTATTTGACAGATTTCCTCGTAGAAAGTATCATAAATATATGCAACAACTGAATATCGTGGACTGTCTAGCTATATTTTTTACTTAAAAAGTCTTGTGTACAAGAGTATATAATCAATAAATAAATGTCTAATAAATCTTCTGGTCAACAGGTACAATATTGGTATCATAGACTAGAAGAGAGGTGTATATACTTGTGTGTGGAAGAGTATATTCCGTTAAGAATTGCGGAACTATGCCGGAAGCGAGGATATACAAAATATAGGTTAGCTCAGCTTACAGGAATAACGCAGACGGCTCTGGGAAATATGCTGAATCAGAAGAGTATGCCGACGATGGCTAATCTGGAAAAAATATGTGATGCTTTTGAAATTACAATCGCACAATTTTTTTCAGATGATGAAAGCAGATTGGATCTGACAAAAGAGCAAAAAGAAATACTTGAGATTTGGGATGGCTTGGATGAGAAGGAAAGAGAAATTTTTATGACTTTTATCCGCAGCCTGAAGAAGTAATGGACAGTTCGACAAAGATGCGAGCTGTCTTTTTTATTTGAATCTATATAAAATATGCATTTTATACGCATGAAGAAATTGACAGAAAATTTCGGGGGAGGGTATAATTATACTGTTTACTTATGCCACTTTTGAAAACACAACATCAGATGCTGGTACAACCAATGTAGACAACAAAAGACGAATTTGACGAGGTGCTGAATGGCTTATACGGTAAAACAATTATTAGAATCGAAACAATTTCCTGATATGAGATTAGTGATATGTAAAGAAAATCTGAATCAGGAAATTAAAGGTATACGAATTATCGAAATAGAAGATATGGAAAGATATCTGACTGGAGGAGAGCTTCTTCTTACAAATATGAAAGTGTATTTCGGAGAAACGGACAGAGAGTTTCGGAAACATTTGAATGAACTGGAGAAGAAACAGGTCAGTGGATTTATTATAAAGCAGCATCCGGACATGGTACAGAAAGTCAATTATTATGATATTTTATTAAAGTTTTGTTCGGAACGTAATATTCCAGTGATAGAAATTTCGGAAGATGAGTATTATTGGGGTATTATAAAATATGTTATTCTGCAGATCTATGATGAAAATATCGCACGGTTGATTTATTTCAAATTGACACACGACAATATTTCTAACATGTTATTGGATGGAGAGAATTTTGAAGATCCAACTAAAAATATTTTGTTTCTATTGTCTTCCATGATTGGCAATCCGGTAGCGTTATATTATAGTAACTTAACTTGCTGTGCGTCCACAACGCAGGATCTGTCTGATTTTGTATTTGAGAAAAATGTTGAGAAATATAAACCGGATATTGTTACCAGATTTGAATACAAAAAACAGAGAAAAGAGCATACGCAATATATTACAAAAATACATGTGTTAGGCCGGGTAGAAGTTTATTTGGTAGTCACGGAAGTGAATATGCCATTAACAATACTGGACTATATGGCATTGGAAAATGCTGTTTTTACTTTACAGTATAGTTTTATGGGAACATATGCTCAAAATCAGATAGAAAAAAAATATCAACGAGATATTGGATATAGCTTGCTTAATGGTTTATTAACGGGCGATGAATTGAGTAAAGCTGCAAGAATGCTAAAGTTGAAAGATACAGCTCAATATTGTGTGGTAAGTTTTCATACGATTTCAAGCAATAGCGAAGATTATTATACAAAAGAAGAATTAGAAGAAATCGGAGTGATAGAAGGCGAGATTCAGAGATTACTTCCGGATGAACATATTTACCGGAATCTGAATCAGATTGTGTGTATTCATGAAATTAAGTCTGGGGAAACACAAGCAGGGTTCCGGGAAGAAATGGAAAAATTATATCAGACAGTACAGAAGCAGATTTTTCACAGAAATAAGACAACGGATTTTCAGATTGGCATTGGAAGTATTGTTAATGGATATGGAGATTTGAAAAAATCTTTTAAGGATTCAAAGAAAATCATAGACTATATGGATATGATCAGATATCTCTATGGTGATAAGAATATATCGGTAGCCGATTTCTCTAAGCTCGGTTTTTTCCAGATTTTTGAAAAAATCAAAAATCGTGATGAACTGATGGAATATGTGCCAGAGTCACTTGTGAAATTATATCGGCATGATAAAGAACACGATGGTGAATTGATTGAAACACTGCAGGCATATCTGGACTGTGATAAGAGTGCGAATAAGGCGGCGGAAAAACTGTATGTGAATTATCGTACACTTTCAGGGCGATTGAAAAAAATAAAAGATATTTCCGGCATTGATTTCAAGAATTCTGCTGAGATGCTGGCTGTTAGAAATGGAATCGTTTTATTCAAAATGGCAGAAACACTGTAATTTCAGGAGAAACTATATCTTCACGGTATGGTTTCTTTTTTTGTGCAAAGAATCGATAACTACAAACTTTTTGTAGTAAAACGTGAAAATATCTTCCTATTCTCTGTATTATTTTTGCAAAAAACAAGTGCTATACTTTAACCAGTACATAAAAGAATACCTTGATTATCTAAGTTGATATGAAGCAGGAATGAATCATGAAAAAGAAACAGGTTGAGAAAGAACAGAATAATGAGAAACAGCTTCCCAGACAGGAAACGACACTGGGAGAAGATATCTTTCAGCTGTTATTGAAGAAGGAAATGGAACAGCAGAAAAACTGACTTTCACAAATAATCAGGCAGCCTTTACATTGAAAAAAGATGAATCTGTAGATATCAGTTGCTTACCGACAGGATGGACATATACCGTTACGGAGACAGCACCGGGAACAAACTTCGAGGTGTCATACTCGATAAATGGTGGATCGAAAACCGTTGGAGAAGCAGCATCATTTACAATGGCAGCAACAGGAACGGAAGATATCCAATTTACAAATACATCAACCGTGGCACCGCCCGTAACCGGAAGAAATATTCAGAATAATAGCTGGATTATGATGCTGATTGTGGTTTTACTGATTGGCATTGGAAGCATGGTATTTTTCAGAAAAGTAAAAAGAAAATATCATTAAGGCAAAAAGGAAGAATTGTGCTTGTGAAGTGAAGAACCTGAAAGTATGATTCTTCCTTTTTACAATGAAAGAAACAAGAAAAATGTTCAGGATAAAAATCATTATTGGGGACGGATAGAGAGGGTGACATTATGCAGCTTACAAATACAACGGATTATGCCATTAGAATCGTATGTTATCTAGCATCAGAAAATAAGGTAATAACTACAGCAGAACTATCTCGTGAATTAAATATTCCGGCAAGTTACATTCCTAAAATAACAAAGCAATTAAAAGAAAAAGAAATTGTTAAAGCGGCAGAGGGATCGAATGGAGGCTATATGCTGGAAAAACGACCGGAAGAAATTTCTCTTATGGACGTTATTAACTGTACAGAGTCAACAATGGCAATTAGCAGATGTCTGGAGAAGGACGGATACTGTTCCAGAAATTATTCAGATTGCTGCAAGGTACATAAGGTGTTACTGGATCTGCAGAACACTTATAATAACAGGCTGGAAAATGTGAAAATATCAGATATTATTCAGCCGGGCAAAGATGAATATTTTGGACGTTTTTATGTAGTTATAAAATTGAATTTAAAGGATCAAACATATGAATGTATTTATTCCCACGTACATGAAGTCTATGATAAAGTAAGTGATTCAGCTACCTATGATGAGTTTATAAGGAAGTACACAGAACAATATGTATATGAACAGGATCGCCAGAAGTTAAGACGATTTTTGACAAGCGAAAAGCTTACGGAACACTTAGTAGACGGCTGTATGGAAGATGATATGTCCTACCGCAGAATATGTGATAATGAAGCAGATTCTTATATTTGGATGGAAGCAAAAAGATATGTAGATGAGACGGAGAATATTGCCATTCTCACATTACATAATGCGAAGGTCATTCCAGATACGATTGTTAATATGGAACAGGAATTGCGGAAGAAAGAAAAGAATATCACGAAACAGTATTGGGATATGGTTTCTTTGCTTGTTGCGGTATTGAATCACAATAATCTGGTGGAAAAGGAACATCAGGATGATATTAGTTTTTATACGGAGCAGGTTTATCGCCAACTGCAGAAAAATTATCCGGAATATGGAATTACCGAAGAAGAGATTGAAAATGTATCACACCTGGCACCAATCCATGATATTGGTAAAATCCGGGTACCGATAGAAATATTGAATAAAAATGGGAAATTAACGATAGACGAGATGGAAGTCGTGAAGCAGCATCCAATTACCGGTGCAGAGATGACATTGAGATTTCCGAATGGTATGACAACAGAGAAATTGAATAAGTACAGCTATGAAATCTGCCGACATCACCATGAGAGATTTGATGGCTCTGGATATCCGGACGGTTTAAAGGGAGATCAGATTCCGCTTTGTGCTCAGGTGGTCGGTTTGGTGGATGCCTATGATGCTTTGGTCAGTGAGCGACCATATAAACGAAAACTGAAACATGCCGAGGCGGTAAGGATGATTGTAAATGCTGAATGTGGAGCGTTTTCCATGAAATTGCTTCAATGTTTTTTTACTGCGGCTATGCAAAAAGAGTGGGTGCAGAAAGTAGAATCAAACAGAGAAGAGTAAGGAAAAAGTCCAGTAGGTATTTGATGAAAATGAAAGAAATTTTAACGGATATTATAATAAAATTAGTTATTTTATGCTAAAAAATCATTCTAGATATTAGAATGCAATATTGAGTAAATGGTAGGAATTTTTATTCCGATTAGAGGTCCAGATATGAAGAAAAAAGGAAGAATAGAGAACAGAATTATCGCAGTAATATTATGTATAGCTATCTTATTTTCTCAAGTGAATATTGCGGATGCAGCAGATGTAAATCCATCGGGTACCAACACTAGTCAAGTGGCACTTTGTGCTAATGCCAAATAGAGTAATAGTGAAGTATCAACCGAATCCACAGTTTCAGATGAAATAAATGGCTCCACGGAATCCGAATCTAAGATATCGGGGGAAACAAGTGAAAACTCGAAAAATGACGAATCGGAATCGTCCGGTGGAAATGTTAAAGCGGAATCAACAGATAATATAGATGCTTATTATAAGGATAGTAAAATATGCATTTATAATTATGAACAATTAAAACAGATTGGTTCAGATGCTTATATTTACACAGGTGATAAGGATGGACAGATTGGTTCTGGAGAAGTAGTAAAGAGTGAAGGCACAGAGCTGAAATACGGTGCAGATGCCCAGTACATTTTGATGAATGACATCCAGATGAACTCGGAACAGATGTGGTTAGTACCGGATTCATTTACCGGAACTATCACAGGTACGAAACTAGAAGAAAACGAAACACCAACGCTGTATGATAAGGAAACGGATACAATCTATATATACAATCCATATCAGTTAATGGTACTTGCACAGGAAGAATCTGAAACGGAACCAGTTATGTCGATGGATTATGATGCACCACAGTTTGGTATGGGGCAGATGATTTATCCGGATGGAGAAGATCAGGAGTATCTGACTTATAGTAAGTCTCATAATTACGTGTTATCGCAGAAGTTTAATTCGGATAAGCCGGAATTGGTTGCGGATCAATTGACAGAAAAAGCGGCGAATGGAGTTCAGTGGCTAGATGGTGAGCATGCAGATGGAAGAACAAAACCGGGACAGCTATATGTAGAAGTTTCCGGGAAGAAATATATTCTTATTGGAAATGAGTCACAGCTGCGGGCAATTGGAAGCAATAAGAGCGTAACTCCGAGACTGTATGTTTATTACAAACCGGGTTTGGTAAGTGGTCTGGTTGGTAGCAATCCTTTTTACAGTCCTTATTATCCGGGAGATGCGGACCTTGGCCTGGATGCTGTAGCAAAAGAAGGTGCAACTACGCACGGTCTTATAAACCCAAAGCCGGACAATGTCAAAGGAGAAAACTCATATCTATATTATAAAGATAAAACAAACGGTGTAGAGAACGGTAAATACAAGCTGGCGAATGTAAACCTTTCCGACGATAACATTCTTGCAGGTTTGCTTAAAGGCGTAGGTGGTCTTTTAGGGACGTTACTGGGCGGACTTACTGTTGGAACCGGTGAATTTTGTGGAGTCAATGAAAATGGTCTTCCTGACAAAAATATAGATAAATATAAATTAAGGAGTGAATACGGCAATCTTAAATATTCATCCAATGCAAATTACATCATTTTCCGAGATATTGACTTATCAAAGGATGGTGTGAATTCAAATCAAGAAGATGATCTTTGGACGCCACTTATGGTATCGGGGGATATCAAAGGTGCAAAGTTAGCAGATGGACAGGCGACACTTACGGACGGAAATTCTATTTTGGCAACTGGAAAACCTGTAATTTCTAATGTGAATGTGAACCAGACAGAAGAAATGGATGGTTCTAAGTATATAGGAATTGGTTTTTTTGGAACAATTACGAATGAGGTTAATGTAAACAACATTGGTGTCAGTGCCGGAACGGTCTCTGTGTCAAACCTAGAATTACAAAATGTAAATGTACAAAATAACACGAATGAACATAAAAACACTCAGACCATAATAAGTGGACTCACATCAGGACTTGGATGGCTTGTAGGTGGTGTAGTTGATTTATTAGTAGGAGTTTTAACATTTGGAAACGTAAACCTGAATTTGAAAGATACATTATCAGCACTTTTAAATGCAAGAGCAAAGGATCCGACGATTTATGCAACAGGTGCATTTGCCGGAAGGCTAGTGGGAGATGTTTCCATTGAAAACTGTGATGTGACAGGAAAAGTCAGTGTTTCGAATATTAATGATCGTACTGGTGGGTTTGTCGGTTATACAGAAGGTGTAACAGAGTATGACGGGTTGTCGAAAGCTCTTGGAGTAACGGTGAATGCATTATCATCATTGTTAAATGCAATTCCGGGACTTGGACTTGGAGATTTGATCACAATTCTTCTGGACAAGGCATTGCCGGTTGGTAGTTTAATTCCTACTGGATACAAAAATGTAAATATTAAAAACTGTCATGTAGAGAATCTGGCAGGAACTATCGGAGCTGCGGATAAAGATTATGCAGGTGGTTTTGCAGGACAGCAGGTAGGAACAAGAATCTTTGACTGCTCCGTGAAAAACAGTAGTTATTCTGTAACCGCAAAAGAATACGGCGGAGGATTTGCAGGAATCAGCAGAGATGCGGAAATCCGAGGTTTGTTAAGTGATGTAGGTGTTGAACTTATTCGAGTAATGCAGCCACAGAGTATCTTGTTAAATTGCAATCTGACAGGATGTAATGTCTCAGTATCTGGTGAAAATTATCAAGGTGGTATCGTAGGAGCACAGACAAACAGCTATGCGGTCAACTGCGGAGCGAGCGGAAGCATTGCAGTTAAAGCAAGCGAAAGTTATGCCGGCGGTGTGAGCGGTATTTCAACAGTTGGATGGATTACAAACCTTGGAAGTAAAGAAGTAAAGAATGAAAGCCTTTTAACAACAGTGAAAGACTTGTTGACGGGTCTTTTGTCGAGTGATCCGGAAAAAGCAGGTATGCTCTTGTCACTTGTAGGAATTGCACCATCAGCAATCCTGGGATGTAACATGGATTGTTCATCAGTTTCAGTTGAGGTTGGTAAGAGTTATTCCGGTGGTATTCTTGGTGGCGGTGATGGCGTCTATATTGCAGAATCCAGTTCAGAATATTTAAATAAACTTCCGTACTGGAAACATGGTGGAGTGGATGCGAGCAGTGTAGCCCAAAGAGATAATGTGCTCACAGGATTAAAAACAGTTACAGCAAGTGAAAATCGTGCCGGAGGTATTGCAGGAAGTGTAACAACAGCAAATGTCACAGGACTTTTAAATAATACGCTTGGAATCGGAAACTTTCTTGGATTTACTGTGCATCATGTAACAGTGACGGGAGTAAATGATGGATATACAGTAGAAGCAAAAGGAAATTATGCCGGCGGAGCGCTTGGCGAGGCTGTTGGTGGAGATGTGGATACTGTAACATTGAATCTGGTAAAATCTGTTATAGCAAAAAACAGAGTCGGTGGTTTTATCGGTTGTGCAGGTCCGGGAGATCTGGCAGGTGGAAACGGACTGACTTTGAATCTGTTAGGACTGAACAACTTGCTGAAAGTAGAAAATCTGCTTTCTGTGGCAGAAGGTGTCAGAGTCAAAATCAACGAAGCTCATGTAAATGGCATCGCAGGAGGCATGACTGTACAAGCAACAGGTACAAATTCCAACGGCGAAGTAGTGGATTATACAGCCGGTGGTTTCATCGGAAAGAGTAACAGCTGTGAGATCATTAAGTCCGATGTGAAAAATTTAAAAGAAGTAACAGCAAATGATACAGATGGCTTTGCAGGAGGATTTGTAGGTTCTTCACAGACCGGAGGTCTTGCAGATGTAGCTGGTGAAGCGGATGTCAAGGCTTTGCTAAATGCAAATAAGTTGTTAGGTGCTGTCACGTACTTGCTTCCTTCTTATACAGAGTGCACGGTTACTTATGTTGATAAAGGCGGAGTTGCTGCAGATACAGCTGGCGGTTTTGTCGGAAACTTCCAGAGTGGAACGGTTAACAACCAAGGCGCAGGAGAAGGTAGCTATTATTCTGTCTATAATCTGGATCATGTAAACGGGCAGTCTTATGCCGGAGGCTTTGGCGGAAATGTTTACTCCGGAGCATTGGCAGATGCTGGAGGTGGAATCAGCATTCTTGGAGGAATCACAGGTCTGAATATTAATGTCGGAGATTTACTGAACCTGATTAATGCTTACATTCCATATGTACAGTATGCAGGAGTTAAATCCGATAATGGATTTACGGTTACGGCTAATAAAATCAAATCGGATGATACGAATTCTGGTAGTGCTGGTGGCTTTATTGGTTATGGCAGTGGAGTTCAAGTTAGTCATTGTGATGTAACAAATTTAAAACATACAAAGGTAACACCTCCTAAAGATTTAGAGGGTGAAGATAGTTCAAATTATTTTGGACAGGATAGTACATATGCAGTAACGGGTGCAAGATATGCCGGTGGATATATTGGTTATATGAATATTGGTTCCGCAGCTTCTGTTGGAAAAGGATTGAGCGTACTTGGTCACTCAATAGGAATCAATCATGTGCTGGATGCATTGAATGTCGTTGTTTCTACAATAGAACATTCGAATGTTACAGGAGATGTTGGAGGTTTTGCAGTAAAAGCGACCTGGAAAAATACAGCATCCGATGCCTCAGCAAATGACGTTCTTGGAGATGCAGGAGGTTTTGCCGGAAAGATATCTGGCGGACATATTCAGGACTCTAATGCAAATAACTTCTCCTATATCATTGGACAGATTACAGCCGGTGGTTACGTGGGAGATCTTGAACCCGGAAATGTGGCAAATGTACTTGGCGATACTGGTATCTTAGGTGGTCTTGTTGATGTGTCAGGTACATTGGCATCATTAGCGGAGGACTTTGTACCGACGATCAGAAACAGCTCTACGACTTGTGTTCCTTGCGGTGGTGCAGTTCGTGCAGATGCGGCTTCCACAACACAGGTACAACGAGGTATGGCCGGAGGTTATGCAGGGCATAATGAAGGCGGTCATATCTGGGGAAACAATACAAAGAAATGGAAAGGTAAAGACTATACCGGACCAACAAGTGTCTGCAAAGCAGTCCGGATCCGATCAGTATACGGAGAAGAAATTGCTGGTGGCTTCACAGGACTTATGGAGTCAGCAGATACGGCAAGTACCGGAAACCTGTCCTTGTTGTGGGGACTGGTAAAAGTAGATAACATCCTGGGAGCTCTTAGTGTTGTCTATCCGACGGAAGAAAATACGGCAGTTTACGGACCACTTGCCTTGATGGATTATGAAACCTGGAATAAATGGGTGGAGTTTGTCGGAAAAAAGGGTGGTTACGGAAGTGATCTTGCGGAGCATGGAACAGTAAGTAATCAGGCTGAACTGGATGCAATCATAGGAAAGTATGCTTACGGATACAATGTTGTAGCAGGAAGAGTCAATTACCGAGATGAGACAAAACTGGCAAATGGCGGAGCAGCCGGTGGCTATGTCGGATCAATGCAGACCGGAACTATTACAAATGGACAGGCTTATCAGGCGAAGACAATTAAAGGGCTTCGATGTGCCGGCGGTTTTGCAGGGGAAATGATAAACGGCGGAGCAGCAAAGCTTGGAGGAGTTGATATCCTCGGTCTTAATCTGCAATTAGGACAAATGCTGCAGGTACTTAATGTCTTTGTGCCAGTAATCAAGAAATCTTCGGTAGAGGGTTATCAGAGTGGACTGATTGTCCAGTCAGAAGGTGTAGATGACAAAGATACCTGTGGTTATGCCGGAGGTTATGTAGGAAAACTGATCGGTGGGCAGATCTGGGGCGAAAATGATGCACGCTGTAAGGTCACAAAGCTGAGACGAGTTGACGGAAGAAGCTATGTCGGAGGATTTGTCGGAAGCTCAAGACCTGGAAGTGTATCAACACTCGATCCTACTGCAGGAGAAGGATTACTTAGCCAGCTTCTGAATAAACTGTTAAGTACACCGGCAGATTTGATAAAAGTATTAAATGCCACAGTCGCAACAATCCGTTATGCAGATGTGGAAGCCTGGGATGACTGGGGAATCATCGTAAATGGTGCTTATGCAAGTGAAAGTAATAACACTTCTTATGCAAAAGCAGCCGGAGGATTTGCCGGAAATCTGGAAGGAACTGTACTCGGTAAGAAGGATACGGAAGAGGCAGGAGTTTCTGTACAGAATATCCGTTCCGTAGTCGCAGGTGAATATGCCGGAGGATGCTTTGGTGTTGCTGACGTGGCCGGAGTTGCCAATATCAGTGCAGGAAATGAGACCTCGCTTCTTGATAAATTATTAGAGCTTGGAAGAACCGATGTGCTGGATGCGTTTAGAAGTTATGTATATTACGGAACTGTAAGTGGAAGTAAGGATGCTGGCTTAAGTGTCAGCGCAAACACAGCGATAAAATCCGGACAGAACAATCAGGTTACCTATAGCGGAACAGCCGGAGGTTTTGGCGGCTCCCTGTTAAATGGTTCTGTGAAAAACAGCAAAGTAACGAGCTTAAGTAATGTAAGAGGTTTAAACAGTGTCGGAGGATTTGTCGGCTATTCTGGAAAGAGCGGAGTAGTTAAGGCAGACAAGATAGACGTTCTTGGAGACAATACAGGACAGTTACTTGGTGGAGCTCTTGGAGTTATGGACATTTTTGGTTCTCACATTGATGACTGTGCAGTTACAGGAACTGATGATGGTTACACTGTGCAGAGTACAAATGGAGATGAGCAGATTGCCGGAGGATTTATCGGATATGCAAATCTTGCAAGAATGTCGAATTGTACAGCAGGTGACAAGACGAACCAGAAAATTGGACTGAAACAGGTAGCGTCAGGTGGAACAGCCGGCGGCTTTGCAGGACGAACAAGTTTCGCTTATCTTGCAGATTTGAAGTTGGATTCTGGAGCAGTGAATGTAATATTCTCACTTGTTAATAAACTTATAAAGGCATTGTATCTGGATAAAATCCAGGACTCCAATCTTCTGAAGATTAATCTTGGAATTATTAAAGTGGATGCGCTGTATGATGGCAAACTGCTTCATGTAAATCTGCTTGGATTGGATATTTCTGTAGGACTTTCAAAAAAGTCAACGGATAACAATCAACAGACAGACCTTGCAATTATTACGATTGGAGATTCATCCATCAAACTTCCATGCGATGAAAATGGACTTTTGAATGATAATGATGCCAAATCCAATATCAGTGTGAGTCTGATCAAGGCGAATCGAACAAAAATCACAGATAGTAATGTCTACGGTGTCAGTCAAGGATATGATGTCTATGCCGGTGGAGCCGGAAATAACAATGATGGTGATGCTAAAGACGGACGAAGTGGTGGCTTTGTTGGATTCAACGATGAAGGACTTTTGAAGAACAACAACATGTATTACTGTGATGTGGTTCGGGGAACAAAAGATCTTGTTGGACCATTTAGTGGAAAAAGTGAACTGGATACGGTATATGACTTCAATAGCCAGGAAAAGGTGGAAGGCGAAAAGAACAATTATCGTATTTATAGAAAACTGGATCAATCATTAGATCAAATTGAAAAGAATAACAGTATCTTGAACAGCAGTCATGAAAAGGATGATGCAAGCGGATGGGATATTTATACAATAGGACACATGAATCCGGTAAAGACCTTTGAGACTTTAAAGAATGCTGTTCTGGCAAGCAAGAGTGATTCAGTGAAAGCAGATCTTAATGCCTATGAATCACCAGCAAAAGCAGTATTGATGGCAGATACTAAAACAACATTGAACACGGGAGATAGTGATACACCGGAACCATCCGAGTCACAGGATCCATGTGATGAGAACATCAAGCTGACGATCAATAAAGTTTGGAAAGATTTAAACAATTTTGATCATTCAAGACCAAACAGTATTACGGTAACAATATCACGTACTTGGAAAGATAAGGCAGGAAATGAAACGACAGAACCAGTACCAGGTTACGAGAGTTACAAAATAGAAGGTTCTATCGATAAATCTAAATGGCAGGAGGTGATAAAGGAACTCCCGGCATACAAGACAGATGGAGATGAAATTTATTATTACACGTATTCCATCACAGAAGCAAAAGTGGATGGTTATACAACAACGATAGATAAATCGCAAGATGGATTTACCTTCACAATAACTAATAGACATTTCCCAGGTCTTCCGGATACCGGAGGATACGGAAGCTATTTGATTTACCTGATAGCTGTTCTGCTTTTCCTGGTATATTTCGTAATGAGATATAAAAAATGCAAGAAAAATAAAAAAGCAGAAAAACTATAAAAAAATTCTCAAGAAAGGGAGATAAAGGACATGAAGAGAATGAAAAAAATCATGGCATTAATGCTGGCAGCGATTATGATGATGGCTATGTCTGTCACAGCATTTGCCGCAGAAGGAGCAACACCAGCAGCTGCTGGAGCAAACACGCTTACCGTTAATGTGAAATCAGGAGCGGGCGTTCCGACACAGACACTCAAAGATCAGACCATTTATCTGTACAAATTATTTGATGTGACAGAGTCTGGTACAACAGGATCAAAGAACTATGCATATACAGTGAATACAGCAACTGGTTATAAAGAGGTATTGGTAGCTGCATTAAATAATAAAGCAATTACAGCATCTTCTACAGATGAGGCTATTGCAGATGCTGTAAGAAATATTGGTAACAATGATTCTACAGAGGTACAGAATTTCGCGAATGCTTTTACAACGCAGGCATTAACAAAGAATCCTAAATTAGATGCTACAGCAAACTCTGGAAAACTTGGAGACGTAACATTTTATGAATTTACAGGCTTAGATTCAGGATACTACTTAGTATATGTAACTGGTGGAAAAGAGATTCAGTCTTCCTTAGTTACAGTAGACGCTGATACAACTACAGTAAATTTAAAATCAGAAACACCAAGCATTAATAAAACAGCTGATAAAACAACAGTAAATATCGGTGATGTCGTAACATATACCGTAAAAGGTTCTATTCCGGATACAACAGGATATGCAGAATATGCATATAAAATCCATGATGAATTAACTAAAGGTCTTGATTTTGTAAATAATGCAACAGGAACAGCTTGTACAGATAATAAAGTAGCTGTTAAAGTGGCATTTACAGGAAGATAAAGAACTTACCTTTGACGCAATCGACACAGTAAAGGGTTGCCTTGCCCTCTTTACAGGAATGATTTCTACCATGCAGTTCAATAAACAGAACATGGAAGCAAGTGCAAAGAATGGCTTTACAAATGCAACAGATGCAGGTAAAGCACCAACAGAAGCAACACTTGATGCAGAAAACAATAGAAAAATGTCTCTTGACTTGTCTGCATGGATAAGAGCTAACCAGGAAAATAAAGGAAAAGAATTCACAGTTATATATTATGCAAAAGTAAATAAAGATGCGGAAGTAACAAATAATAACAAGGCTTCATTAGAGTACGGAAACAATCCAAACGATACAACAACTACAACACCAAGTGAAGCAAAAACACCGACCTATCCGTTAGATATCTTAAAGAAAAAAGCAGGTATTGCTGGAGCTACAACTGAAAAGTTAGCAGGTGCAAAATTTAAGTTATATTCTAACAAAACAGATGCGGATAAAAATGATGACACCAAAGCCATTAAAGTTTCTCCAGTAACTACTGGAGTTGCTGGAAATTATGTAGTAGATCCAACATCTTCTACTACAGAATTTGAATCAGTTGAAAATATTGAAAGAAAAGATTACAACCTTCGTGTCAATGGTCTTGCAGAAGGAACATACTATTTAGTAGAGACAAAGGCACCAGACGGATTCAATAAGTTGACAGCACCAGTCGAAATTAAAATCACAAAAAGCACAGATACAGATGTAAATAAGTGGACGATTTCCAAAGCTGGAACAGTTGAAACTGACAAAATCATCGACATCGAAAACAGCACAGGTTCCCTCCTTCCATCCACTGGTGGACGTGGAGCAATCGCATTTGCTGTGATCGCAGCTCTTCTTGTATTCGGTGTAGCAGTAAGCTTCATCCGTGATAAAAGAAAAGAAGCATAATAGTTTTACCAGAGATATAAGATAAGATTTAAAGAATGGGCGGTTATCTTCCACGGAAGGTAACCGCAATTCCAAGTATAACAACAGGGAGAATGAAATGAAGAGTAAGAAGAAAAAAAGGAAGATAACAATAAAAGATATTATTCGTCTGATCGTGCTTTTGGTTGCATTCTCCGTATTGTTATATCCAACGTTCAGTAGTTATCTGAATGAAAAGAATGGCTCCAAAGTGGTATCCTATTATGATGAGGAAAGCGTAAAGTTGAGTAAGGCAGAAAAAGAGCAGATGTTGGAAGATGCGAGAGCATATAATCAGGAAATGCTGGGGAATATCGATCTGATCGACCCATTTTCACAGGAAGATACGGAAATAGATGCTCGTTATGAGAGTTTGTTAAATGTAGACGGTTCCGGAATGATGGGATACATACGTATTCCTAAGATTAATATAGAACTTCCAATTTATCATGGAACAAGTGAAGCAGTTCTGCAGGCAGGTGTCGGACATTTCTGGGGTACATCTCTTCCGGTTGGTGGAGAAAGTACACATACAGTTCTGACTGGACATAGAGGTCTTCCGACAAAAACGCTATTTACCAATATGGATAAACTGGAAGTAGGGGATATTTTTTACATTAAGGTTTTAGATGAAACACTGGCATATCAGATTGATCAGATATTAACAGTTTTACCGGAAGAGACAGATGGGTTATCTATTGAACCAGGCAAGGATTATGCAACACTTGTTACTTGTACACCATTTGCAATCAATACACACAGACTTTTAGTACGTGGAGAGAGAATACCTTATGAAGAGGCAACGAAGCAAGAGCCGGATACAAATATAAAACCGGAGTTATCTTTTACTGCTAAAGTGCTGATTGTAACAATTATAGTAATTTTTATAGGGTTGCTGATTGCTGTAATTTATAGTATACGAGATAGAAAAAGGAGGAAAGTAAGGTGCGAAAGAAGATAAGAAGTATTCACATTATTTTATTCGTTATGCTTTTTCTTGTCGGTAGTTTTATAAATATTTCAACAATTCATGCTGAAGCAGGAAGCAGAACAGGAAGCATTCAAATTATCTACAAAGGGAGAAATAGTTCGGATAAAGAAGTAGCTCTTTCCGGAGCAAAGTTCTCGATATTTCCAATTCAATATATGAAAAATGATGAGCTGGTCTGGGAAAATGGTTTTAAAGATTCAGGGATATCATTGCAAGATACCAGTGCAGAAGCAAGAGAAAAACAAGCAAAACAATTGTATGCATTTGCGAAGGAAAATGATATTTCAGGCTTAATGCAAGAAACAGATAGTTCGGGACGCACGAGTTTTGGAGAATTGGATGAAGGAATTTATCTGATTGCACAGATTGGAAATGTGGAAAGTGGTACAGATAAATTTGAATCTGCTCCATTCCTTGTTAATATACCATCTGAAATTAATGGGAATGTAGAATATAATGTAACGATAGAGCCAAAAGCTGAATGGGTTTCACCAGAAACACCACCGAACAATCCAGATAAGCCTAAGGATCCGACACCTTCAAAACCGGATAAGCCAAATCCTATTCAGAAAATAATAAATACGGTAAAAACCGGAGATACAACAAATATAGTTGCATGGTTTTTAATAGCGATTGTTAGTCTTGGTTTGATTATAGGATTCTGTAAAAAAAGAAAAATGAAGTAGCTATTATTTAAAGAAAACTGATCCATTGCGGTGGAATCAGTTTTCTTGTGTTATATAGTTTAAAACGTTTCTAATATTAATGTTGAAGTGGTGGTGCAATGGTACGATTGATATCGTTGTTTGATATTTGAGGAGCATTGAGCAGTGCTGTGAAATTCTGCTGGATGATATCTAGTATACTGTATTGTTGACATTTAACTAAATATTTATA
>OGIA01001200.1_pt1 | contig 19102 bp, 27 predicted proteins | sample 1571671 | NCBI WGS metagenome assembly OGIA01 (sample SAMEA2582027, study PRJEB24529) | metagenome | biome: Human gut stool | place: China | collected 2011
CGATAAAATGGGCAGAAAAAATAGAATATCGATTTGACTGTATATATTCAGAAAAAGATATAACAAATGATGTGCTGCCTATGTTAAAAGAAGATAGTTCCCAAATTAATGAAGAAAATGATATTGAAAAAATCTTAATGTTATTTATTCAGAAACCCAGTCCATTTAAGAATGTATGTAAATATCGTATTGTACATACAAACGGACAAATAACATATGCAGATAAGGTATCTGAAATATGAAGAAAGAATTTTATAATTTCACATTTTTTCGTTGAAATTTTATTCTATAATAGCAAAAAAGTATGTTATACTATGTTTGTATGTTATTTACAAAAAAGGTCTCAAATGGTATAATATACTAAAAAGTTAATACATTAATTTTGTAAACAAAGGAGAAAAAATGAAAAGATTATCTGATGCAGAAGAAATGGTTATGTCCGTTATTTGGAACAATGATGAGTTAATGTCATTAGAAGAGATTCGTAAAAAATCTTATGAAAAATATGGAAAGGACTGGAAGCCACAGACAGTTTCTACTTTTTTAGCTCGTTTACGGGAAAAAGGATTTGTGAGTTTTGAAAAAAAAGGAAGATACTGCTTTTATACACCGATTGTGTGCCGGCAGGAATATGTGAAAATGTCATATAGCCTGATGGTTACTCGTTTTTATTGTGGCGATGCAGAAAAAATGGAAGCAGATGTTAGTAAAGAATATAATCTGCCGCTTGCATAAGCTGATGTAAAAATAACGCGTTTAAAAGGAGATGAAAAAAATGGCTATATCAACAGACATACTATGTTTTGCAATGCTAAAAATGGGTTCAGAAGTATTATCCCTTTGCCTTATAGGATATTACATATACGGTACTTTGAAAGCGCAGAAGAATATTAGAGATTTTAAGGGCATAATTGAAGAGAGAAAATTTACGAGAAGTTTTTGGTGCCCTAAATGTGGTTCAAAAATTGATATTCATAAACGGAAACCATGCCCAAATTGTAAGTGTGAATTATACAGAAACATGAAAAGGAGGATGAATTAAACAAGTAATGAAAAAGAAATTTTTTTTATCCATTTTAGCCACCATAACATCTGTTTTTTTTATTATAGGTTGTAGTAATACTTCGAATGTCAGCGGCGGACAAGATGAAATGATGGTGAGGGTAGAACATCATAGAGACTATGACATATGGGTAGATAAAGATACAGGTGTCATGTTTCTTTGCATAGACCATCAAAATGGTGTTGGTGTTACAGTCATGCCCAATGCAGATGGTACACCGAAGATATGGCAGGGAGATATTAAGGAATATGAACCGGATTTTTCAGAATAGGTTCATAGAGGTAATTTTTATGATATATGCGGTAAAATCAGTAGAAAATAGTGAAGTGAATAAGATATATGCTGACTGGGTAAGTTGCAAAGACCTTGTATGGGGAAAATCCGCTGTCTATAAGAGTTTTCCGGATAATGAGTATGAGGCGGCAAATAAATTTCTTAATAGTGCACCAGTAGCTATAAACGAATTCGGACACGGTTATATTCCATCGGATTTGAAAGCAGATATTGTATATGGAAGATACAAATTTGACCGTTGTCCGGAACAGGAAAATGGTTTTTCAGTAAGAGTATATGAGGGGAAAAATAAGGAGCGTGTAACTTGCAGAGGATTTATGCTGCCAGACAATGACAGAGTCTTATATGCTTTTTCGGGTAAATATATAAAAGACAAAAAATACGGCTATCAATTTGAGGTTGAAAGTTTTGACGAATGTGTTGCAGATACGAAGGACGGCATTGTTGCATACTTATCAAGCGGCGTAATAAAAGGAATCGGTTCACAAAAGGCGGAGGCTATATATGAAAAGTTCGGTGATCAGACATTGGAGGTTATTGAAAAAGATCCGGATAAGCTGCTCTCCATAAAGGGTATCAGTAAGAAAAAACTTGAAAAAATAAAATCATCTTACATTGAAAATAAGGGAGCAAGACAAATTGTTTCGTTTCTGTTGAAATATGGAATTTCACCGAAGCTGTCTACGAAACTTTATAAGGTATTTGGAGGTTCTGCTTTGGAAAGAGTAAAGGAAAATCCTTATATCCTTTGTCAGGTTCACGGGTTGACATTTCTTGATGCCGACCGTGTAGCAAAGGATTTGAAATTTGATATGAATTCCTCTGCCAGAACAGAAGCATGTATGATGTATGTATTACAAAAGAATGAATATGATGGAGAGATCCGTGGAAGTACAGCTATGGAGTTGCAGCATTTTGGTAATGAAGTATATTCCATAATTGGATCGGATGTATCGAAAAATACAATTAATGAGGAAACATGTTTTCTGATTAAGGCACATAAGCTTCGAGTACGCCGGATAGAAGAAAAACAGTACATTTTTTCGCAGCATGCATTTCAAAGAGAATATGATATAGCAGAAAATATAATACGGATCAGAGACGAAGCAAAGAAAACTTCCATTGATGAAGTAATAGTGCTAAAGCATCTAAAAGCCTTAGAAATTCATTATGGTATTGCTTTGGATGATATACAGAAAACCGCAGTAGTCGAAGCGATATTAAATAATATTGTTGTGATAACGGGCAGTCCGGGAACAGGAAAAACGATTGATACCAGGTTTATCAATGAATGCTATAAAAGCCTTTTCCCGAAAAATGGTAGGATTTTTTTAGCTCCGACGGGAAGAGCAGCAAGAAAAATAACAGAGGCAACCGGCGAAGAGGCATATACGGTCCATTCATATCTGCACATATATGACGAAGATCCTATGCCAGAGGATAAAATAGAAATATCAGATTCGCTGGTATTGATTGATGAATCATCGATGATAGATGTAAATGTTGCGCATACTCTTTTTGATGCAATAGGAAACGGATGCACGGTTGTTATTGTAGGGGATATTGATCAGCTGCCGAGTGTTGGACCGGGGGCGGTGTTAAGGGATATCATTGAAAGTGATGTAATTCCGGTAATACGGCTGCAGAAAATATACAGGCAGGATGAAGATGCTGAAATATGTATAAATGCGAAGAAAATAAAAGAAGGAAATACGGACATCAGAGAAGGAAAAGATTTTCATTTTATTGAATGTTCCAGGATGGAAGATATAAAAAATGCCATGGCAGTTCAATATGTAAAAGATGTAGATAAATACGGATTAGGAAATGTTTTTTGCCTCTGTCCATATATTGAGCATGTAGCAGGTGTTAATGACATGAACAAATGCCTGCAGGATTTGATCAACCCGTTAAAGGAAAATGAAAAACATGTTCTTGCAGGATCACTTGATTTTCGTATTGGAGATATTGTAATGCATCAAAAGCGAAACACAGAATTGGCATCGAATGGAGATTTGGGAGTCATTACAGATATTATATGGGACGATGAAGAGTATACCATAATCGTGTCCATGAATGGCAGAGAACTTTCTTATGACAAAGACAATATTCAGTATCTTACTTTGGCTTATGCAATGAGCATACACAAGTCACAGGGATCTGAAGCTAAAGCTGTTGTAGCTTGTTATTCTTCTTATCATGTTGGTATGATATATATGAACATTCCATATGTTGCTGTTTCCAGAGGTAAAAAGAATGTTTCAATTTTTGGAGAGAAAGCGACTCTGAAAGAAGCAATTATCAATGGGTGTGGTGCGCGGCGGATTACCCTTTTAGGATATGAATTAGCATTTTTAGGTGGAAAATTTGTCGCAGCATAATAAAGTATGAAGCATAGTTAACTCCGGGAAATAGTAGGTGGTCCATTTTCTAAGGTCAATGGGCTGCCTGCTGTTTTATGCAAAATCCATTCTGTTCTAAATTAGTGGCGAAAAACCCACAGGCTTGCCTGTGAGAGTAGTGTTCCAGTTCAGCCTCATTGAAAAGATTTAACTGGGTAGGTGTAGTTATTGTAAATCATAATTGGGTAGATAAAAACGAAAAGCTATGTGAAGCGATGGCAAGTGGTAGTCGATTTATCACTCTAAAACGCACTAAAATCCAATATTTTAGAAAGATAAAATAAAATCAAGGTATAAATTATGAAGTATCAATCCCACAATTACAAGAGATATTAGAAAAAGGAATGCTGTAATATTTAAGAATGAAAAGAGGAAAAACAAATGAATAGAAACTCTGATTTGGCATCGAAAATATATGCTATTTTTATAGCCGTAATTAAATGTTTTATTTTAGCTTGTGGCATATCTTTATTATTATTTTTCTTTTATGATAATGAGTTGGAATTTACAAAAGATAATATCAAATGTGTAGTGGGTTCAATACATGCATTATTATTGGCAGTGGCAGGAGTATTGAATTTGCTTAGTGCAAAAATGTGGAGCGTTGAACATTCTTCCACTACCGCTAGTGATGTTATAAAGCCATTTGGAAAAGCTATAATAAGCAATAAAGAAAAAACACATGAATATACAAGAAGGGTGGTTACTGTTCATGAAGCGGGTCATGCAGTAATGGCTTATTTAAGAAACGCAGATACAATCGTTGTGACAGCTTCTCTTTGCAAACCAAATGTGGCAACAGGATATGATACATTTGGGAATGTAGAAGATGTGAAAAGCATGATACTTGTTAAATACGCAGGGGCAATAGCAGAAGAATTAATATTTGGGTATTATCATATGGGTAGTTTTCTTGGAGATAATTCAGATTTTAAAAGTGCAACGGAATTGATTAAAGGTTATATTACTATGATTAATTCAGAGATGAGCAAAACACTATTAGATAAGGAATTGGAATCTCAACTTATAGATATATCAAAAGCTTTTTACCAAGAAAGCAAGGAACTGCTTAGTTCAAATATAAAATTAGTTGAGCATTTATCTAGTGTATTAACAGATAGGGAAGAATTAACCACAGAAGAAGTGGTTGCAATAATAAATGATTTTAAAGACAAGGAAGAGAATACTAATCCCACAAATTCGTAACATTCTGCAAAATGTGGAATTTTAAAATATCCCACAGTAAAATTCGAATAGCCAGCATTGCAATATTGCAAATTTTTTGTGTTTATGATAAAATAAATATGTCAATAAATTAAAAAAATAAATCGTTAAAGCCTTGTATAGTATTATTACATGGCTTTTTATAGTGTGATCGCTTTCAGAGCGGTCTTTTTTTATGCCCTTTTTGGGATTTATATAGATTCTTCAATCTAAATAACGCTGAATCAGCAGCGATTACATATTAAATAAATACATAAAAATGGAGAAATGAAAATGAATTATGAAGAAGCAAAACAAAGGAGTGACTACAAATTTTCTGTTAATATTCCGGAATATTTGTTAGCTGAACTAAAAGCAGACTGGTTAAATAGTTTTTGCGAAAATGGAGACCCAGAAAGAGGTGCTGCAGTACTTGAAATCGGATATGTTGACATTGAGTTGAACATATTCGCAGAAAATCAGGTGGCAAGGATGTCGGATTCGGAAAATCATCGTCCAGTATTAAATTATTTCTGCTGTATCAAACACGGGGATAAGGATGATGATTGGGAATCAGATGATTATATCTGTGAGACGTCTGTCAACTGGAATGACAGTGGATGGAGAGATCAGCTTGAACATGACATGCTTGAAAAACTTGATCAGTACGTCAAAAGAAAGGGTTATTCCTACGACAATCCGAATTAATAGAAAGGAAAGAGAACATATGGATAAGTTAACAAAAAATAAAGAAATAAATATTGTTGCAAGGGAATACGGACGAGTTAATGTAACCGTCCCGATTAATGCAACAGATGAAGAAATTGAAGAGGCTACAATCCAGGCAGAGTCAGAAGGAATGGCGAGCTTTTTTAAAAGGGAAATAACTGTTTTGGGAAATAACCCTATACAGGAATGTATAAAACAGTTCACTGTTGGAAAAACAGTGTATACACTGTCAAAAGCACCTGGTGGACAGTATTGTTTATCCGGAGGCGGCGAAAGCGAGAGTGGAAATGCTGAAGACATCATGATTAAAATTGTAAATGTGTTCGCGCAAAAAGAAGACGAGATATACCGTCAAGTCAAGTGCAGATATGTTGCAAATGATGCTGCGGACAGGATGAAAGAAAGAGGTATCGTTGATCCGAACGGCTCAATCAAATATGCAGTTGCCGAACGTTATGTATTAGATGGCGATTATGACTGCAATTTAGATTATTGGGCTAATATTGACGATTTAATCGATCAAATATTGGAAATATCTATGGAATAATCCAAATTCGAAAGGATGAATTATGAAGAGATTAAGTGACAAAAAATTTATTGAAATGAAACCAGATATGGATAAAGTGGTTGCCATCCGCATCAAAAATGGTGATTTTTATTTTATCGGTTGGATGGAAGAAGCAGAACAGTATTCTATTCAGATAGCTGATGATATAAATGAATGTATGCTGGATAGAAGTGAATTGATCGTAAACGGCAATGTTTATGAAGCAATTACTCATTGTAACGGGTATGACAATTTGCGGTATGTCTGGGAAAAGGATAGTACTGGAAACCTTATAAATACAGATGATAGGAAATATGATAATGCATATCAAAGATTCCTTTCGTTTGTGAAATGTTATGAAAGAAACGGAGTAGCGAGTGAAAATGATCACGATATCTTACTTATTTCTGAAGATGAAATAAGTAATTTTAGTGATTTACTCAGGGATGGCGATTATGTATGGATCGTAGAAAGTGTGGATGCATGAAAACGTATCAGACGAATGCTGTTTGCCCTAAATGTGGCAAACAGCTATTGACAACGGATATTCCGGCATATGCGTTTGTATGTCCGGATTGTGACGAGAACTTTTATGGAATTGAGATTATGGATTATTTCGGAGATGAGTTCGAAATATCTGCAGAATGTACGGGGGATGTATTTTCTGAAAATCTTGACAAATTAAAAAATTTGCTGCCAGATCATTTAATGGATTTCATCGGCTATGACGAGGAAATCCATACGGTTGATTTTGGATTCTCAAGAATTTTAAGCAGCAATGAAGTGTTACCGTTTGTTAATGCTTTGGAATCAATATTAAATCCGAAGATGGTTAATAAAAAAACTGATTTAGTTCAAAGAAAGGAGTAATGACAGAAGCCTTGGTAGACCAAGGTTGACCGCTAACGGTGTGATTAATAGCGAGAACAAAAAGGATGAACAATGCGTTTGATTGAGTAGTGGGTTTGTAATTATTCGACGAGACTGCAAGAAATCAGAGTGGTAAGCCAGATTCCTTTATCCACGGACACAGGATTATTTCTGTTAAGTGGTTGTCATGAAAAAATTAAAAATATGTTGGGTAAGTGCCGGTATATCAAGTTTTATGGCCGGATATTTAGCTGGAGATGTAGATGAATGGATCTACATTGATATAGCAGACCAACAAGAGGACAGTATCAGATTTATTAAAGATTGTGAGAAAGCAATCGGAAAGAAAATTCAGGTACTGAAATCAAGCCAGTATAGATGCGTAGAGGATTGCGTAAGAACATTTGGTGGGTTTAGAAATTCGGTAAATGGATTCGCGCCTTGTACAAACTGGCTAAAAAAAAGAGTGCGAAAAGAGTGGGAAGCGCAGCATACGGATTGTGAATTAACCTATGTTTGGGGATTTGATCTTGCTGAAAAAGGAAGAGCCGAAAGAACGGTTGAAGCGAATCCGCAAGCCAACCACGAATTTCCACTCATTGCAAAGAACCTTTCGAAAGAAGAGGTACATGGATTGTTCGAGCGGACTTTTGATTTTGCCCGACCTTTGATGTATGACCTTGGATATCCAAATAACAACTGCATTGGATGTATCAAGGGCGGTATGGGATATTGGAACCGGATTCGAAAAGATTTCCCAGAGATATTCGAAAGTCGGGCGAAGTTGGAAAGGTTAGTCGGGCATTCCATGCTAAAAGACAAAAACGGTCCGGTATATCTGGATGAACTTGATCCTGATCGTGGAGATATGAATACTGAAATATTTCCGGATTGTGGAATTATGTGCTATTTAAGCATGAAATAATAATAAATAGAAATGAAGGAGAAATGTATATGATATACGAAGATGAAAATATTCCTGCAGAGACGATTCCACATTACATGTGGATGCAGTGCGAAGATGGGTCTGGATCACTGCATAATGAGAATCAGGATATTGTTGTTGAGTATGATATGGTACTTAGGCAATATCGGATGTATATTGGCCGTAATCAGAACTGGAGAGATATACCAGGCGGCTATATGCTCAAATTATTTAAAGCATTTGCTGAGGAGGAAGTACGGCGTATTATTGGAAATCCGTCATAGTTCTAATTTGGAGGTAGTAATGTGGCAACAAGAGCAGAAATAAGAAAAAAATTAGGAATTGTCACACTGGAAGATCCAGCCGTGGCAAATAAAGAGCTATCCGAAAAAGATGCTTTGGAATACGAGAATTTTATGAAATCACTTCTTGATTTTAACAAGGAGATAGATGAAAATATCAAAAGCTTTTGCTCCAGGTGTAAATATTACGGAACAAAAGAGGCTGATAAGTGTGATTCCTTGATTCACGGATGTTCGTATGGAGTCGATTGCAAGTACATAGGAAAAGCAAAAGGTGAAGATATGAGCAGATATGAAAACAGGAAAATCATGGATTTTTAAAAAAATTTACTTCAATACGCCTACGGGCTGCCCTGAACCGACAGTGGTCAACAGGATGCGCCCACTGGGGCGTAGATTGGAATAATATGCATAACATTCATAAGGTGACATATCCAGAAAACGTTAATAAAAAATCTGTTCAGCAAGAATGGGATAATGCCGCTGCATGTGCCGGGAAAGAAGAGGGTGCAAGCGGATTAGATAAAGATATCCAATGGTATGATCATATCTGCGACAATTATGAAGAAGCAGAGGAATTTATCACTCAACATGATAGTGGATGGTATGATCAGCTTGCCGTAAAATATCTAACATATCCGGAGCTCTCTTCAAAAAAGATAAGGGATATGAGAAATAGGCTTGAAAAAGCCAAGGCACGTTTAGATGAGTTAAACGGATTCCATTTTGCGAATGCAAAGTCACAGTATGTTGGATGCAAAAAATGTGGTTCAAAACTGAGTTTACGTTACATGAAATCCAATTACTGTCCTTTATGTAAAGCGGATCTTAGACCTGAATCAAAATTAGCGTCCATAAAGTCTGTAGAAGATAAAATCTATAAATTAGCCTTGGATATCGGTAAAGAAGAACGGCTTTTAGAGAAAAAAAGTAAAGCCAAATCGACTGTGCGGTGGCTTGTAAAAGTGGAATATCACAGTTAATAGGATTAATCTATAAATCTTGCCTACGGGCTGCCCTGTACCTGTAATGGTCAACAGGATACGCCCGCTGGGGCGTAGATTGGAATAATATGAGAAAGAAACCATTTACAAATAAAGAATTGTTCAATGAAATCGTAAGAATTCTTAAAGAATTAAACAAGTTGCCAGATATATTGGATTATGCCTTATCTGACAGTCTGAATGAAAATATGATTAATTCATATGAATTTGATTCTTTATTCAAATTGGATTGGGGAGGAAACGAAGGAATACACCTAGATGTGGCGATTACAGGTTGCGTTGACGGAGAAAGTAAAGTGATTTCACTTGGAACATTCAAAACACTGCTCGAAACGGACGAAGCAATGCACCAAATGGCTGCCCTTGAAGCGGATTTTGTAATTATTTTAAACAGATTCGTTGAAAAAAATCTGGACGATTTCACATGGTCCGGGTATGATTTGATTCCTCTGGATTCAAATGGCAAACGTTGCAAGAACCGTTGTGGTTATGAGATCCATGATAAAACAAAAATCATGGAACGTGTAAAAGGCATGTTTCAGGGCACCTGTGAAAAAGTATGTGTGCTCAATAACGCAACAAAAGAAAAAACATACTATGTGCTGAATGAGTATAAAGAAGTAACAGAAAGTGAGACATGCAAATGTCAGAAAAATTAAATGAAAATCTAATATCATATACGCGGGATACTTTATTGTTTGCCGTAAAATCCATCTGTAATATGCTATCAAATGCCAGATGGACTGTATTTGATACAGATAGCTATTTTAAGAACCAGGAAGGGTATGTAAGATTGGATGATATCCTTTTTGGATATTGCGTTGAAGTATTTTCAAATGAAGGCAATATCGTAAAGAAAATCGAATTTATTCCAGTCAAAGATATCATGCACGGTCAACCATCTGTTATACTCCGAATTGTATCAAATCATGGATGCAGAGAAAGTCTTTACGGACTCGATCCTGAAATGTCAAAAGATGATGAGCATAACTGGATGGTTATGATTCACGAAAATATCAAAAATAATTTGTAATGAGAGGGAGTTGTCGCAGTTTGCGTACAGCTCCTTTTACATAGAATGGAGAAACATATGAAAACATTAAAAAAATCATTGCGCGGACTTACTTTTTCGCTTGAAAAAGACGCGGTTGAAATAGGTTCGCATTTTAACTATTACATTAATACAACTTCTCGGGATATTATTATTTCTCCGGATAAGAATGGAAAAGGAACCGTCAGCAGAAAAAAATGTGGAAAAACATATAAACCACTGTACGACATACGCTCTAAAGAAGTTCGGGAGTTATGTCAGGCTGCAGATTATATGCAGGTTGAGGTTCTTGAAAATAAAATTGTTGTCCATACATTCAAAAAGCAACGGCATATCATTCAAAGGAATCATATTGTCAGCATTGAAGAACTGGTTGGATGCAAAACAGGAGAAATTGTCATTTGCAAAGCTGCCGGAGCAGAATGGGATTTTGGAAGACCGACTCTTGCTAACGACGAATATTTTGAAAGCCTGTGTAGAACAGTTCCTTCCTATTATAAAAAGAGCATTAAGCAAAAGAATAATGAGATTAAAGCGGTATATAATGTTGCGTCATTATTTTCCGGAGCCGGGCTTTTAGATTACAGTTTTATGGATCCGCAGTTTAAATTCGTATATGCGGTAGACTTTGATTCGGATGCATGTGATACATACAGAGAAAATATTGGAGATCATATTGTATGTCAGGACATCCGGACAGTAGATTCTGAAACGATACCAAATGCAGATCTTATAATCGGTGGTCCGTGCTGCCAGGGATATTCAAATGCAAATCGCAGGGACATCGACAAAGAGACTGCAGCAAAGAAACGTTTGCTGATTGATGACTATATCCGCATTGTAAAAGACAAGAAACCAAAGGTATTTGTTATTGAAAATGTTCCGCAATTTTATACAAAGGAACATGGTTTATACATTAACAAAGTATTGGAAAATCTGTCTGAGTATGAGATCACATGCAATACTGTTACAGACTGCAGTGTTGGTGGTTATACGTCAAGGAAGCGTGCGATTGTCATTGGCTCAAGGATTGGAAAAATAGAACTTCCCGATGCAAAGTTTGCAACCGTTAAGACAGTACATGATGCATTGAAAGATGTAGATGCTACATGGTTTAATTATGCTGACGTATCTGCTCCAAGGAAGGAAACAGAAGCTGCTATGTCCTATGTGAAACCTGGTGGAAACTGGAAAGATATTCCTCCGGAAATCCATCCTTTTGGTGCTGACACACACAGTGATCGTTTCAGACGCTTATCATGGAACGAAGTTGCTCCAACTATTGTAAATTGGAGAAAAATATGTATGATGCCACCGGAGGGAAACAGGATACTTAACGTGTCCGAGGCTGCAGCATTGATGGGACTGGATAAGAAATTCAAAATTCTTGGAAAAACTTTGAACAGTAAGCAACAACAGATTGGGAATGGAGTGACGCAGGCAATCGGTAAATTTATAAAAAAATACGTGTTAGATGCTTTAAATTATAACACGCAAAATATTGTGAGTGTGTAAATTTTATAAAAATAGCACGTTAATATAAAGAAGGAGCATTTTTCAGACACAGGTTATTGTTGTGTTTGAAAATGCTCTTTACTGTTTTCTATTGTGCAACGGATATTTTTGTAACGGATATTTTTTCAAAAATATGTTGAAATCTCTGTAATAATATGTTATTATTTGTATGTAAAATAAATTTTAGAAAACAAATCGTTAAAGCACTTATATTTATAAGTGTTTTTTATAACTAGATCGCGTTTGCGGTCTTTTTTTATACCCTATTTTGGGTTTTATCATAGATTTTTCTATTTTTTAATCTAAATAACACGCTGCAGATCTGCGACGTGATTCCATATATGAAAAATGAAAATAAAAAATTATAAAAGAAAGAGAGGGCATTATTATGCTTAATTTTATTGAATTTCAGGAAAAAATTAAAAAAGAATTTTTAAAGGTATTACCGGAGATGGAGATAACCTTTCGGACAGTAAGAAAAAATAATGGAGTGGATTTACACGCAATTACCATTAAAGCGAAACACTCCAATGTTGCACCTTCAATTTACCTTGATGGGTATTTCGTGGAATATCAGAAGGGGCTGGAGCTGAATGATATTATATCAGAAATAGTAACACTGGTGTCGAAATCTGTGCCAGACAAATTTTCAACTGTCGTAGAAGATTTCTGTGATATTAATTTTGTAAAGGAAAGAATCATTATGGTTGCAGTCAATGCAGCGAAAAATCAGGAACTTCTTAATGAAGTGCCACACCAGATAAAGCTGGATTTGGCTTTAATTTATAAGGTAGTACTTGATACTACTGCAACTATACTTGTGAAAAATGAGCATCTAAAACGGTGGGGGATTACTGCAGAAGAACTCTATACATATGCACAGGAGGGAACTAAAAAATTATTTCCATCGTCGATTCAGTCAATGTTTGACATATTACAGGAAATAGTACCAGGGGAAATACCAGAAAATTCAGAGTTTCCTATGTATGTCATTACAAACAGCAAGAGTTTATATGGTGCAGCATCGATTTTTTTAGATGAAACAATAGAAAAATTGGAAAAGCTGTCGCATCAGATGAACTCTAATTTATACCTGATTCCATCATCAATACACGAATGGATTGCTATAAGTATGAAATGTAGAGATGTAAAGGAACTTTCCGAAACGGTGTCAATGGTAAACAGCACTCAGTTTGATGAAGAAGACTGGCTTTCAGATCATATTTATCTGTTTGATGCTGAAACAAAAGAAATATCTATTGTAGCTTAAACCCATGAATATGCCTCAAAAAATTATGAAAAATAGGAGAAAAAATTATGAATACAACGAATACAACAATTACAGCAGTAGCAACAACTGAAACAATTGATCTTGCAAGTACATTAACTGGTTTTTCTGTATCGGTAAAAGACGGAAAAGTAGTGAGCAACATTGTAGAATTAAAAGCAGCAATGGCTTCTAAGAAAGCAGAATTGCTTTCTACAGAATATGTTGGCACAAGAGAGGATCAGATGGCAATGATCCGTTCTGCCAAAGTCGCTGTCAATAAATTTAAGGACGCAACAACAAAGGCAAAAACGTCCGTAAAGAAGGAACTATTAAAACCGTTTGCAGATTTTGAAAAGAACGCAAACGAAACAATTAAAATGGCAGAAGAAACATATGACGACCTTAACGGTCGTTATTTGACGCTTGATGCAGAGCGTAAGGCAGAAAAAAGAGGGAAAATCCGCGAGGAATATGATTCTATTGCGCATGAATGTGGCGTGGGAGAATTTGCAGATGCTCTCTATGGCTTGATCTATGATACAACATGGGAGAATACAGCTTCTTCTATGAAGTCAATCAAAGAGAGTATTAAAAAGGCGTGCGAATCATATGTGCAGGGGCTTAGTACATTGCAGATGATACAAACCGATGATGATATCCGAAAAAAAGCACTTGAAATGTTCAATGAAAATTTGGACGCTGTAAAAGCTATGGCTTACATTACAAGCGAAATGGCTGCAAGAGCAGAAGCAAAGGCGCGTGAGGAAGCCCGCATTGAAGCGGAAAAAGCACGTATCAAAGCTGAAGCGGAAGCCAAAATCGAAGCTGAAAGAAAAAAAGCTGCTGAGGAAGCGGCTGCTAAGATTGAAGCCGAAAGAAAAAGAGTAGAAGCTGAAGCGGAAGCCAAAATCGAAGCTGAAAGAAAAAAAACTGAGGCAAAGGTCCGTGAGGAAGCCCGTATGAAAGAAGTGGCTGCTAAAGTTGAAGCCAAGAAAACTGCAGCAAAATCGATTGCCAGAAGCGAAGCTGAATGCAAAAATGTCGAAGACGAAGCAGTGATCAAGAACGATGTAACTGCTGAATCTACATCAAATGTAGATAGAATAGTTATTTCGTTTCTCCCGGAGGAATGGAAAATGGTAAAAGAATACTGTGAGGTGAACGGTATTTTTTACAGTGAAAAATAAAAATTTATAAAACATTAAATAGAAGGATGCAAATTTAGTTTGCACCCTTCTATTTATATGAAAAATGGAAAGAAATATCATTGGAGCAACACAAATAATGGAATTGTAGAAATGGAGAGGTGTGATGAATATGAGCAGCTTGAAAAAATTTGTTGGTGATTATGCCTATTCTTATATTAAAAATATTGCAGTTGATCAGGATAAATTAAGACATGCATTAGTAACTCCACAGAACGCAAGGAATGTATTCTCTGAATTAGATGAGTTTCAGATAAAGTCAATTTGTTCTGAAATAAGTGCAAATGACACATTTGGTACAATAAGGGAAACTACACAAGAGGAAATTATTGAGGATTTTAATAAAGCTGGATATGATACTGTAATTTTTGATGACAAAGAGAAAATAGCAGAATGTAAAAAATATTATGCATCAGGAGAAAGAATTTGTACTTACAATGATCTTTCTGGTCGTATGTGTCAGTATCATATGATTGTTGCAGTTAAAAAGGACATTAATAAGATACAGAGAAGTAAGAAGCCACAAAGGGAAGATGAATATGGCACATCTATTCTTAATATTCAGATAGCCAAAAACGGAAGTCATATGTCTATTAAGAATCGTTACAATCATACTGTAAATGAATGTGATAGCACACTTAATAATAATTTAGACTTGTTAATTCCTGGCTTACAGGCAAAAGTGCTTGGATATTATAAAATAGCTTGCCTTCATAAAAATAAAAATTATTATAATCGCATTACAAATATAAACGGAATCTACTTGAAATATGGCATAGAGAAAAACAATGTGTACTTTGGAAACTTTGTTCTTGATAGTAAGAATGGAGTGAGATTTGAGGATAATGGCAGATATTATGTGAATAGCTGCTTTGACAATCCTTGTGTACTTGATTTTCATAATAAGGAAGTAATAAAACTTTTTGATGAAAAACAGCAGATTAGCAAGGGAACTTTGTTGACGAGGGCAATGAAAGAAAATTTATTACATAGTGGTAATAAAGAAAGAATGGACGAGCTTAATATTGTTTTCCCTGATGCTTTAAAAGAGTTGTTACAGTGCAGAAAAAAGGCATTGAAATATCTTGCTTGTTGTTATGGCTATGATTTTCAAAAACCATTTAAGGTAACAGGGTTACTTGGAAAGTTCACGGCTAAGAGCATTGAAAAGGTAACAGGAAGCAATAGTGGAATGTTGTTTGTTTGTAAAGAAACAGATGTTAAGTGTGTTGAATTAAACAAAGGCAAGTTCAATGTAGATGTAGAGCGAGAAAGATTTTCAGATTCGATTGATGAATATTATGCAAAACATAATTTTGAAGCAGACAGAAAGAATGGAAAACTTGGAGTATTTATTGTTCAGCAGAGCAATGAATATAAAAGAGAAATAAAAAGAACTTCTACTTATTCTTACCGCTATAGTTATTGTAATAATGAAATATTTGATAAAAGCGGATGTAATGTAACAGAAACAAGAGAACAGTTACGCTATCGCCTTCGTAAATACAAAGATGATAAGAAAAAAAGAGAAGTTGATGCTATCAGTTATGAAACAGATCTCAAAGAGATTAAGGAAATGTTTTCAAAATTAAAAGAAAAACTTATTCTCAAATTAAGTGAGGCAAACACAAGTGAAGAATATAATAGGCTTGAAAATGTATTCAATTATCGTTTTGTATGGATGGTAAAAGATATTGAGGACTTAGAAAAGAAAGTAACTCAAAAAAAATTTAATACTATAAAAGAAGCAACTGATAGTATTGCAAGTCTGAAAGAAAAAATTATGAATAAAATGAGAAAAATTGAAAGCGAGGAGGTTGAGAATTATGCAAATTCTTGATAAAGCAGTTACTCCAGATGGAATGGAAATTGAATTACATGATTTAAGCGGTGAACATAAATTGCCCGATTATAACGGAATGATAATTGTCTTTTGTACAGTTGCTAAAAATACTTTTCCTGAAGGTAAAGGTTGGTATGCACAGAAAGGTAAAGAATTTCGGTCATCTATTTATAGTTGTGGTGACTATACAAAAGACATGGTAAAAGCAGATTATGAAGCATTAAAGGATGGTACAAAAACTCTTGCAGATTTAAAAGCACATCTTTGGAATCATCAGAGAGATTGTTTTGTACTTGGATTATAAGGAGGTTGAGAATTATGAAGACACTTAAAGAAATGCTGATTGAAGCAGGATTTAGAGAAGACAAAGAAATTTTTCATCACGAGTCGGATTTATATGTATATGTAACACCACTTACAACAAGAATTATTGAAGATTGGTGTAATGCAAATGGATATAATAAAGAATGGCATTGTCCTACATTTAAAGACCAGATAACAGGTAAAATGATGTATGATTGTGCATTTCAGTGGTATGAAAATTAGCAGATAGGAGTGTGATTATATGGCAAAACAAATATATTATTTACATAGCTGCAATGAATGGAAAGAGTGTTCAAGTATGGAACTTTTATTCATTGGCACATCTCAACAGAAGTTAAAGATGAAAATCTCGAAAGAGATTGAAGAAGGTAATATGGCATATAAACCTGTTACTACAAGATATGACTATGTTGATGGAAAATTTAAGTTAGTTGACAAAGAAAATACTCCAAAAGAACAGGCAAAACAATTCAGGCAGGATTGGGAAACAGAAACAATGGATATTATTAAGTCTGAATTAAAATATGGAGATTTTGATTATACATATAATAATGAAGAAATGTAGGTGTAATAAATATGTCATATGAAAAAATGATGAAAAGAACAAACGGACATAATCATGATAAAGATTATCAACCAATGTTATTTGCTATGGAAGGAGAGCATATAGAAAGCCTTAACTCCATTGCAGAGAGGACAGCAAAATCTTTTAATGTAAGAGTTAGGAATGATATTAGTGAAGATTTTATACAGATATCAAAAGAATTTCCAACAGAAGACGATGCAGTTCAATATTGTATAGATAATGACTTAGACAATAAATATAAATGGGTTAGGATTTATACTGATAAAGGATTACATATTAGTGGTTGGTAATGAAATTGTAATTTACTTAGAAGGAGCGTGCTTGAAATGGAATTTAGATTAACAAGTGAAAGTATGGAGCTGTTGATTGAATCTATTGTAGATGCAGTTGGAACTACAGAAGATAGAGATATGCAATTTGAAAAGGTAAAAACAATTCTTGAGGATAATGGAATTATAGAAATTAAAAATTAATACAGAGAATAAATAAAGGCAGACGCAAACAAATGTGTCTGTCTTATTTATTAGGAGGGAGAATGTGAGATGCAGTTGATGAAATTTGTAACAAGAGACACCAAAGACAAAAATAAAATTCTTATATGGTGTACAACAAACAGACTAATTACATTCAGAGATTTTATGCAGTATGTGTTGGATGATTTGAAAAATCCTAAAGATTTTATGATTATTGATACAGAAAAGGATCTTGTTTATGACATGTACAAGGTTGCAACAGAAATGTATGGAATGAGAAAGAGAACCTTTGAAGAAAGAACGAATGGTGTTTATACAGGAAAATGGGCAAAATATACAAATTTAGATTTGAATTGTGGAGGTAAGTGACATGGGACTTATATATTTAAAGAATGAAGAGAAACAGTTATACAGTGCATATGGATTAACTGTATATGGCAAGCAGGATAGATATGAGTGGACTATCTACAGTAACAAGCCAGATGAAAATGTATATACATCATTACGGATCGAGCGAAACGGAGAGGAAATCTATAATAGAAATCTTGGTAACAGATGTATTTTTGAAGAAAATTTTAACAGAACTATTGATAACTTCTTATGGTGGATTGATAAAGATAATCCTGATGCATATGACATTGACAATGCAGTTATTAAGGATCTGTGTGAAACAAACTCATTATTTAATCATCTGATTGGAAATCGTAAGCGAAAAGAACAGGCAGAAGCCAATGAGAAGGCAAGAGTTGAAGCTATCAGAGAAGAGGAACAGAAACAGATTAATTTGATTAAGCAGTATTGTGAAAAGAAAAATCTGTTATTCAAACAGTATTATGAAAAGGCTTATCTGATTTTTCAGAACACGAGCAGAAAACTATTGAAGCATATATGGAGGCTTGCGGAAGAGAGATTGAACTACCATACAACAGACATTATTGTTATTGCGTAGATGATAGAGTTGATTTTGCTGATGAGTGGATTGAAATATTTCAAAAGGAAGGTGAAATTATGAGTCAAAGCAATTATGAAAAATACGCAGTAGTTAAACAGCAGGAATTATTACATAAAGAGAGAAATCTACAACAAGCTATTAGTTGCCTTAGAGACAGAAGAAAATTTGCATCATTGCAGTCTATTGATAGTGCAATAGATTTCGTTGCTGATTTATATGATTTATCTATTGACGAAGTAAAAAAAGCACTGGATGGAGAAGAATATTGGTGTGTGTAACTATTAAATAATTGTATACTTGGAGGTTATTATGGAATTTATACCAACGAATGAATATATGGAAGTCTCTTTGCAGGAAGGACTTAACGCTTTACAAATAGGTCAAACTGATAAGTTATTTTCTGATGGATTAGAGGACTATGAATATATTTATTTTGATAAAGAAAAAGGATTTTGTTATGAGGATAATTGTGTGATTGGAAGTACATTTGACCAAACATTAGATAGATTACCAAATGTCGCCGTAAAGCCCCTTGCTTTAGCAA
>OGIA01001211.1_pt1 | contig 18931 bp, 25 predicted proteins | sample 1571671 | NCBI WGS metagenome assembly OGIA01 (sample SAMEA2582027, study PRJEB24529) | metagenome | biome: Human gut stool | place: China | collected 2011
GGTCGAGCCTGAGTTGATCGTCCCCTGCGCCGCCGTGATGGTTTTCGCGCCGCCGATCGTCTCCGTGCTCTCTCCGGACACGTCCGTCTTTTCGTCCCCGGTGATGGCGCTGGACTTTCCCTTGCCGATCGTTTCCGCGACACTTCCCGCGACGTTCGCCGTGCGCTTCCCTCCCACATCTTCGGAAAAATCCCCGCCCGTGGTGTCCGTGCGCGTCTTTCCCGTGGTGGTCGTCATATACGCCAGATCAGTCCGCGCCCCGCCGATGAGCGTCAGGTTCATGGCTTCGACCTGTTTATTCCCGCCCACGGCCTCGACGGAATGCTCCCGCACTGTCCGGGTTTCCGTTCCGATAACGGCGGTCGACTCCTGAGCGGACACAATGCGCTCCCGGCTTTCGTCTTTGATACGGGCCTCCGTTTTCCGGCTCCAGTTCCCGTCCGCGTCCGCACGCTGGAAGGTAGTAGGCGTGCTCTGCCAGAGCTGTTCGCCCTGCGCGACGGCGGGCAGGGATACCCCGAACGGATAGACCTGCCGGATGATCGGATGGTCGGGCCGTCCGTAGGCGAAGCCCACCACGACCTGAGCACCGGGTTCCGGAAAGCTGAACAGCCCCTTTTCCTGCCCGGCCCCGCTCTGCACTGGCAGGGGAACAGCGGTATAGACTGGAAAAGCCGGATCAGGTTCGCCATCCGGGGTCAAAATCTGAATGTCCACGGCAAAACGCGGGCGGAACCGCTCCGATGCGGCCCCCTCCCCCGGAGCGTCCGCCACGGCGACAACCCGCGCATAGCGATCGAGGTGCAGTCCGGCCCCCAGTTCAGGAAACAGCGCAATCATGGCCCGCTTGATGGCCTGTTTCATGCGGCCTCCCGCGTCTTGAGGGTCATTTGATGCCCGGACAGATGAACCAGCGTCACCCGTTCGCCGTTGAGCACGACGCCGGGCCGCATGGCGGGCATGGGCGGACAGCTTTTCCCGCCGTCCGCCGTCACGTTCCGGAACACGTTTCGGGGAAGCTCGACGGGGCGCGAGGGCCAGCGCGAGTCCTCCCAGCTTCCAAGCCAGACGGAGCCGTCCCCGGTCGCCTGCCAGATGTAGTCCGAAATCTGGAATGCCCCGCCGATGTTCGCCAGTCCTTCAAGCCCTGTCCCCAGCATGTTGAAAGCCGGAATCTTTGTATCCATGTAGGGCCTTTCGGGAAAGAGGAACCGCAAGCCCGTGGCGTTCGCGTACTCCGTCAGAACGTCACGTAGGGTCGGGTGACGCAGGGCAAGGGGGATCGCCTTGTCCATACGTGCGGACATTTCGCGGCACATGAGCCGGGCCTGCGTATCGTCAACAGGCAGGTACCGCTCGACGAACCCGGCAAAAAACAGCGTGTCCGCATCGTCGACGCCGTATCCCATCGTAAACAGAACTTCCCCTGAAACAGGTTCGGACGTCGCAACCTGAAAGACAGCCCGTCCCGGCGCAGACAACTCCAGCCGGACGTCTTCACTGACAAGGGGCAGGCTGCCTGTAGGTGTGAGGAGCCTTTTGCGGATTTTCATTCATAGTCCCCGATGGCGTCGTTCGCCTTTTTGAGCAGCTTGTAAATCCAGCCCATTTCCTTCTCGGCCTGCTCCGCCGGCGCGATAGCCCCTTCCCCGGCTGCCGGCGACGATGACGCCGCCGTAAGCGGTTTATCCGCCTTCCGCGCTTCCGCCCGCTCCGGGACGGACTTGTGTTCAGCCAAGGTAAAAGACACGTTCCAGCACCGCCTCCCCTCCTGTTCGTCCCAGCTCACCCGGTCGGCAAAGATCACCTGCCTGATTCCGGCGGCGTTCGCCGTGGTGTTGGTGATTGTGTAGACCTTTCCGGACTCGCCGGAACCCTTGGCCTCTGAAATACGGATAAGCTCCCGCAAGTCAGCTTCGTCCTGATAGCGGATCTGCGTCGTAACGGTCAGGGTCTTGCCTTTGGTGCCCTTGTCGGCTTTCGTCGTCGAGCTGGTTTCACCGGACGCATCGGCCTTCTTGAGCTGAAAAGCTCCGGAAACGCGCAAGCCGAAACCGGGCACGGTGTAATCGTCCAGTCTCAGGAACATCATGGGCAGGAAAACCTCCTTGAAAAAATCGAGCTGGGGCGCGGGCCCAAACCAGATCAACGCGGCTGTCGCCTTGTTCGCGGGGGATGCGGGCGGCGTCACGAGGCGCAGATCACGGCCTATTTCGTCCAGCGTCCCCGTCAGATAGCTTCCGAACCAGCTTGCGCCGGTGCCCTGTATAGTGTCTTGCAGGTCTTTGACTTGCTGCAGCACGCCGTCGAGCCGGGCCTGCATCCGTTCCCCCGCCTGTTTCAGCACCTCAAGCGGAGAAAGGGCCGCCGCCTTCACGCTTTCGATCTGCGCCAAGAGCGCACCGGCGGTCTTCGTCGTCCCCGCCCCCTTGCCGGACGTCCCCGGCGTCGAGGGGAACCAGCCGGGATAGCCCGCCGTGCTGCCTGTTCGACATCCGGAAGGGGGAAGACCTGAGAAAAGGAACGGAGGGATTCGGAAAACGAGGCCAAATCCGGGCACGAAAACAGGAGCACAACGGCGGCATTTCCATCAAGCATCCCGGATGATGCCGCACACCGTTCCCCCAGAGCCGCCAGCGCCTTTTCCGGGGTGAGCCATGCGTAATCCCCGGCCCGCTCCCCGATGCCCTGTTGCCAAGGGTGCACGCACAGGGCCTGAACCTGTCCAGCCATCATGCCCGTGAACTTGTCCCGCAGGCTGTCCGCCATGCCCGCGAGTTCCGCCGCGTCCGGGATATTGTTCGGAACCTTCCCGGCAAGCGAGAGGACAGACTCCGCGCCCGACCGCATATCCGAAAGCGCCCCCCGCACCGCCGGGGTAAGGCTGTCCGCCAGTTCGGAGATCGACGCGGACGGCGCGAACGCTACGCCGTTCCAGAGATCGAAATTCGTGGGCATGGTCCTCCCCTGCTACTGTTTTTGAATCAGGCACAACGCATAGTACGGGTTCATGACGCTGATCGCCTTTGTGGTAATCGTGTGGCTGTGCCCGGAGTCGGTGATGTCATGACAGTGTGCTTCTGTCGTAACCGTGTGCGTATGCCCCGGATCGGTTACACCGTGTCCGTGCTGTCCCCCGCTTGCCGAGTGTGTATGGCCGGGATCGGAAACACCGTGACCATGTGCTGAACTGTTGCCTGTCGCATTCGTCCAATTCGTTTGTGTCCGCTGCGTATCACCCGGCCCCATTGGATAACTGGTGCTTGAGCCGTTATCCGCGCATGTCGTAATTGAGTGATTATGGTTCGGAAGAGTATTCACATCCAGCGTTGTGCCTTGGATGCCGATACCTGTCGCAGCTACCCCCGTAGTGATGGCCACAGAAGCGTTCTGGATACTGATCCCGGTCTTGGCGCTTCCAGCCGTCCCGCTGGGGCAGGCATTGGCAAGGCTGATCCCGGTCTTCGCCGTCCCCGCCGTCACTTCCGGCGTTACAGAAGCAGCGCCGCCCGTAGCGCCCGGAGAGTATTTCCCGCCCGCGCCGATGATAAACCGATCCCGCAGATTCGGGGTGCCATTCGTTCCGTCGCACAAGAGCCAGCCTTTAGGGATATTGTCAGCCGTGCCGCTCCACATCAGGATGACGCCGGAAGGCACCAGAAAGCCGGACATTTCAACAAGCCGCGTCTTGATCTCATTGATCCAGCGTACAGTCTGGGGGAACGCCATTACAGCACCCCCAGAAGTTCGCAACTAAAGGTCTCTCTCTCTCTCTCTCTCTCTCTGCATGAGTTCCTCCTCCCTACGCCTTGACCGGAAGGGCAGGTTCAACAGGCCACGGACATGCGGGGTCGCCTTCGCCCTGCCACGGGAATCCCGGCTGGGCGGGAAGATCGCGCAGGGCTTGGCGGTATGCCAGCCACTCTTGATAGCCCGCATCGGTAAGGGCCGTCTCTTCTCCATTGTCGAGCTGGTCACGGTGCCGCTCGACGATCCACGCGCTTTCTTCAAGACGGCGATCGCGTTCCGCTCGGATGCGGGCGGCGCGGGCTTCCGGCGCGTTGTACGCGGCGACGCGGGCGGCTTCGGCGGCGGCTGCCTCGTCTTTGAGCCGGGCCTTTTCCGTTTCCCATGCGGTAACGAACGGGGCCACGTCTTCCGCGTAATCCCCCTCAGTCAACGGGTGGTTCATGTCGTCAAGGAACTCCATGTGCCCCTCCCCATTGTGCCACTGGACGGCATGGAGGTTTTCCGGTGCCGCAAAGTCAAATTGCAGAGCCTCTCCTTCGACTATGATCAAACGATCGGAAGGGACTACCGTAACGTGCTTTTTCATATCCTCGCCTTTCGTTAAAGTTTCTTGATGTAGAACAGGGCCACATAGGGCGGCATGACGTCGATCGCCTTCGTGGTAATCGTGTGGCTGTGCCCGCCGTCAGTGATGCCGTGACCGTGCTGCCCCGCGCTTGCAGAGTGTGTATGTCCGGGGTCGGAAACGCCGTGCGCATGTGCCCATGAGTTGCCCGTATTGGCAGTTACGGTATCTCCACCATTTGCTGCTCTGTCTTCAAAGCCTGTTGCTCCAAGATGCGCGTTGGTATGATATGTATGTCCGTGGGAAGGAAGCGTGTTCATATCAAGTGTTGTGCCTTGAATACCGATGCCGGTTGCAGCCGCACCCGTAGTGATGGCAACAGAAGCATTCTGAATATTGATCCCGGTCTTGGCTCCCCGCCGTCCCATTGGAGCTGGCATTGGCAAGGCCGATCCCGGTCTTCGCCGTACCCGCCGTCACGTCCGGCGTTGCCGATGCCGCGCCGCCCGTAGCGTCCAGCCCGTATTTTCCGCCCGCGCCGATAACGAACCGATCCCGCAGATCCGGCGTGCCGTTCGTGCCGTCACAGATTGCCCAGCCCTTGGGAACCGCGTTGCTGGCCCCATGCCAGAGGATGACGCCCCCACTTGGGACAAGGAAAAGCCGCACCTGCGAAAGGTTGTTCAGAATCTCATTGATCCAGCGCACTGTCTGGGGAAACGCCATTATCGTACCCTCACCGCGATGTCGTATTCCACAGGTATATCGTCATGCCACTGAACAACGGTCGACATGCTGCCCTTGTTCCCAACTTCCTTATATTGGGCGTGCGCGGGGTCTTCCCCGGCGCTGCACTGTTCCCCAGCAAGGTAAACGTCCAGCTTTTTCGAGCCGACTTCATACCGGGGAACCGTCCAATCCGTGTTTGCGGGGATGACCGCCGAACGGGTGCCCCCGTATGACAGCAACTCGCCTTTGGGCGCGGTCAATCCCGTCAGCACGCCGCCGTTCTTCCGGCTGTCCCCGAACGCGGGCGGGCGAAGATCGATGACGTCCCCGGTCGTGTTGATGGTGGCGAGCTGCACCCTATAGTGCATGAGCCCGGTTTCATCGGCGGCGGTTCCCACCTCCGTCTCCGGCTCGACCACCATAGGAGAGGCGTAGGCCACACGATCGGAACCTTCCGGCTTCAAGCAGACGTCAAGCCAGACGTCCGCAGGCGTAAACGTGGCGACAACGGGCATGGACTCGACCAACTCGGCACGTATCCCGCCGATGTAGCCGTACCCGGTCATGAGCGCGTACTGTCCGCCGTTCCGTGTCACCTTCCAGCCGTCTCCGTCGAACCAGCCCATGCCGTACAGGTCAAAGTTCGAGAGGCGCTCCCTCTCGTCGATGCCGCCCAGCCGCCGCGTGAAGTCGAGCTGCCAAACCTCCGCGCTGATCGTGATGCCCGTCAGCTCACGCGCTCCGGAGAACTCGATAAGGAAGTTGCGGGTCAGGTTGTTGCCAGCGGCACCAGTCGCGCTCGAATTGTTCCGTTTTTCCAGCGTCGGGAACGATGCCGCCGCGATAAGCGTTTCGTACTCCGAGCAATAAAGGCCCTGCCAGTTGAAAGACCAATCGCCTATATCGCTCCCCAGCAGCGCCGAGTACACAACTTGGTTCGGGTTCACATAGGCCCGGTATTCCTCCGGGATCGGATATTCATAGACGACATGCCCGGTCGGAACCGTGATGCCCGGCGTAAGCGACTCCGACGGGTCGAGTCCCGGCACGTTGGCAAAAACAAACGTGTCTATGATGAGGGGCTTGCCCTCAGACTGTAGACGGGCCGTAAGAGCCTCACCCGCCGCAGTCATGACAATACTCATGCACGCGCCTCCAGCGTGTTGTGGTTGTGGTCAAAAATGCCAAGCCCGGATGCCCGGCCAGCCTTCATGATTTCCTGAGCCACGGCGCACACCGTCTCGCTGTTGTCGTCAAAGGAGACGACGCGCATGGTTTCCGTCATGGGGATGCGGGAAATGAAACGATACCGGCGGCATGTACGCCCGTAATCGGCAACGATAAGCTCAAGCACGTTCTGGACGTCCGGAAACGCCGAGTCGTCTATGCCGATGCCGATAACGTCCCAGTCCTGCCCATCCTGACGCTCTTCCTGCGCCACCTTGCCAAGTTCGAGGCGCCGGAAAATCCTTTCCCAGCCCGCAACCTGCCCCGCATCCTTGGCGTTGGCGTAGGCGTGCTTCACGCGAAGCCGGTACAGCCTGTCCGCCTCTCCCACGGTTCTGGTTACGCCGCGCTGCCACGCCATCAGATCGAGCATCCTGTCCGTGCAGGTCATGGGGTCAAGCTGTTTGAGCGGGAAGCGCGCCCAGTCCCCCACCTCTTCCCACCAGCGGCGGGAAGCCCGCGCCAGCGTGCGCGTGTGCTTTCCGTCCATCCAGAAGGGAATCTTGATTTCGGGGAAGTCTTCGCTCATATCCCGTCCCCCAGCCTGACCGTCAGGCTCCGCAGGGTCGGCAGGGACAGTTCCGACACAATGTCCTGCAAGCTGAACTCGACAGAGCGCAAATCAGGAAACATGGCGTGCAGCTCATGGTCGAGCTGGGAAAAGGAAAAACGCGACCGGGGAAGAGTCCGGGTAACGTCAACGTCGAGGTTTTCCCGGAATGCCGACCGAACCGCGTTCTCAACGTCCGTCCGGAGGGCTTCCCGGCGTTCTTCACCGCAAGAGAGCTGCGGGTACACCGTGACGGTCAGTTCCACGGGCAGGTCCGGCATGGCGAAAAAACGGATGTCGTCACCGTGCCCGTGGTTTCCCGACTCCATGATGAAGGCATTGACGCTTTCGACAAGCGACGCGGGCGGGATGCCCGATTCCAGCATGAGATACCCGTTCGCGGTACCGGGGCCGCGTGGCCCGTCCTTTTCAAAGTAGACGTAATCGGCCCGGACGCCGAAATGCTCCGTCACAATCTGACGGTATCCCGCGTCATGGTGATACTGCCCCACGGCCTGAAACTGTGCGCGGGCACGCAAGCGGAACGCCTCGTCGGTCTCTTCATCAGAGCCGGGGGACACAAGCCAGTCGTCGCCATTCGCCACGGTTACGATGCCGGGCACGGGGACGGGCAGGATCGAGTAGTACCCCGGCCCCAGGTTGGCGGCGGCTCCGGCCTGTTCCGCCCGCACGTCGACTTCAAGCCCCAGTTGGCCTTCAGGGATGACGGCGTCCCGGAGCGTCGCCACACGGTGCGTCACCCCGGCAATCGCGGGGCTTTCAATGATGGTGCCTTTTGGGATCGTCAGGTTCCCGGACGCTTCGGCCCGCGTGAACAGGACGGTTCCTTCGGCGTAGGTGGCGGGATGCCGCTCAAGGTCGACCCCCCAACAGTAAATATCCAGATAAGTGCCCGTGGCGAACTTGAGGAACGTATTCGGAAGCGCATGGCGGACAAGCAAGCGGACGAGCCACAGCGCAGGAGCGGTCACAATGGCGGAAACGAGCCGCCAGAAGGGGCTCCATGCGCTGTTGTTCGTGATCTGCGATCCCTCCTCCGCGTTGATCGTATCCCAGCGCCCCCGCATCCCGGCTTCCGTGGTCGGGATACCGGCTTCGGAAAGCATCTTTTCAAAAATCTGTTCGGACTCCGACATTTACGCCTCCAGAGCAAGGGACAGCGCCCCGTAGAGTTCCGTTTGCGCCGTGAGCCAGTAGACCCCCGGTTCGGACTCGCTGATCTCCGTGGTTCCGGGGATGATCCGCTCGTCGTCGTCAACGGCGATACTGATTTTTATGAGGCAGGATTTCCGCTTCATGGGGTCGCGGTTCGCCAGCATTTCCGTCAGGAGCCCAGACTCCCTGATCATGTGGACAATATCCTGCGCTATTGAAGCCAGGCCCGTGACCATTTCGGGGATGCCCCCGGCGTCGGGCGTCAGGTCGTCCTCCGTAATCAAAAGATCCCGGTATTCCTCCATGCTCTCCCTCAATCAAAGGACATGGCCATCGCTTCTTCGACCTTTTCCCGCGTGACCAGCCCCTCAAAGTTGAAATACTGCGCCCCGATCGTCATGGTCTTGTTCTGGCTGCGGTTCGTGTTGCTGTTGTTCAGCGTATTGTAGATGCTCCGGGACTGCGGCGCGGGGATACGCGGCATTTCAAGAGACGGCATCCGGGGCTGCGTCGGCGCGGATACGGCGTTGATAAGCTGGGGCCTGTACGCTTCGCGGACTCCCGCCCGCTCAAACCGCGCCACCTGCCCCTGCGCCTGCATGACGGTTTGCTGCGCGGGGCGGCCCATGACTTCACTCTGCCGCTGGAGCGCCTGCGGCGCGGACTGTGCGGGAACGGAGGGAACGGGAGAAGGAACCCCCATGCCGTACAGCTCATAGCCGACCAGCGCCTTTTCCGCCTGCGCCTGATACTGGGGGGATGCCGTGGCCCCCTCTTTGCCCGTGAACGTGGAAGCCTCCAGCGGCTTCGTCAGCTTGTAGTATGCGGAATCGGACTTGATGAGGCCCATCTTTTCGAGCACCCAGCCGATGCCCTCCATCAGCGTACGCAGGGGGGCCGTGACAAGGTTGATCGCCTCAAGCAAAAACTTTCCCCATTCGCCGTTGGAAAACGCCGAAGTCAGGCGCTCCCACCACGCGCAAATATCCTGCACAACGGCAATGATGGCCTGCCCCCACCATGTGTCCCCATATGACGCCTTGAACTCTTCCCAATTCGAGACAAGCCACGCGATGCCAGCCACAGCCAAAGCTGCGCCGTATACGATGAAGAGAAGCGGGTTTGCCAAGATCGCGGCCTTCACCAGCGACATGATTTCAAGGAACCATTTCAGGACGCCGCACAGCTTCCCAAACGGACTGATAATCCCAAGCACCCCCAACTTCATCAGGCCCGACGCGATGGACGCCAGCCCCATCACGCCCGCGAATACGGTTACGGCAAGCGCCGCGTAGCCTATCCACCGGGCAATGTTCGGGAACTCTTCGATCGCCCACAGGATTTTCCCCATGAACACGTTGAAGACGTCGACAACATCGTTGAGTGGCGGCAGGAGCTTCTGCCACCATGCCACGGAAACGGTATTGATCCCCGCCTCCAGCTTCATGAAGGGGTCAACCATTTTCCGGGCCATATTTGTGGCTGTTTCCATGCCCTTGATTTTGCCGAGGTCGTCTATGTTCTTCGCCAGCCCCGCCGTGTCCTGAATGAGCAGCTTGAGCATCCCCACGGCTTCATCGGAACCGAACGCTTTTTTGATCAGATCGGAATCCACGACCTTATCAAGCGCCCCGTACTTTTTCTTGAGCTTTTCGAGGATTTGCAGGACAGGAAGCATCTTTCCCTGCGAGTCCACAAACTTCATCCCCAGCTCTTTCTGCGCGTTGCCAACGCCCATAAGGAACGCCTTGTACTTCGTCCCCGCTTCCGAGCCGGACATGGTCGCTTGCAGCTTGCCGAGGATCGCCATCTGTTCGTCAAGGCTGATCCCCGCGCTGGTAGCGTTCGCGCCGAGGGATGTAAACGCCGAACTCATTTCATAGCCGCTTGTCTTGAACACCTTGATGGCGTGCGCCGTCTTGCCCGCCATGTCCTCAATCCATGCGGCCTTGCCCTGCGCTTCCGCCTGCTTCTGAAAAATGCCGTACATGGTGCCGGTGTAGGCGGTCATGGTCGAGGCGTCGGCCTTCGTCGCCTTTGCCATGACCGCCGAAGCATAGGTAAAGGACGAGAGTTCCTCGCCGGTCAGCCCGGCAATGCCGGACTGAATGGCATAGGAGGCGTCAACGAACTCCTTTGCTGTGCCCCCATAACTCATGGCGTAGCGTTTCGCCGTGGCGTCCAGTATCCGTAATCCCTTGGTGTCGACGTCGAGCGAGGAAACCTCCGCCAGCGCCCGGTTCATTTCCAGAGCCGGGGACACCAGCGTCTCCACGGCAAGCCCGGCACCAGCGACGGCAAGCGCCCCGCCGCCGATCTTCCCGAAAGCGGCTCCGGCCTGTTTCTGGGTCGAGTTGAGAACTTTCTGGAGCTTCCCAACAGGCCCGGACGCCTCGTCACGGACGCCGATGCTGAACATGAGCTTTTCCAGCTTCCCCATCAGGTTCTCCCGAATGCCCTTGCAATGCCGTTCGCCACGGCAAACCCCATCTTTTCCCAGTAGTCGAGTTCAAGGAAAAGCGCCTCAGCCATGCAGTCCTCGTCCTCTTGGCGACCGGGGAACCAGCGATGACACAGGGCCATAAGCTGCCCCAAGTCGTTGCTTTTGAGTTCCGCCGCCCGCCGCTCTACTTTCCCAGCGCCAGCGTCAGGTCAGGCTGGAACTCCTCAACAACGAACGACGCGATCTGAACCGCAAAACCCGGCTGTTCCAGAAGTTCCTTGAGGGCGGGCCTGCTGTCTTCAACCACACACCGCATCAGAAAGTTGTGCGCCGGGGCGATCTTGTTGGAAAGGCTCAGTTCATTGATATACTTGTTGTATTTGTCAGTCGTGACTTCAAAGGTCAGTTCGGCTTTGTTGGCGGTAAGCGTGATGGTCTTCTGCATCATTGTCCCCTTTTGATGATCAGTTGCTTTACGTCCTCGATCCGCGTGTCGAAATGCTGCCGCAGATCGTTAAAGAGCTTTCCCAGTTCTTTCTTGTTGTTGTAGTTCTCGGCTACGTGAACCTTGAAGGCGGCTATGTCCCGTTCGTTCCTGCGGCCCATGCGATGCAAATAGAGGAACGCCCCAACAAGCAAGGGCCAGACATATTGTCCGAACACTTCCAGAAGTTGTTCCAGCTTCACGGGCTTACCTCTTCGAGCCACAACGCCAGCGCCCCGGCGTCGCGTTCATCCATCCACACGCCCTTCACCCCGTTGAGCGTCGCCCGCCTCATGCTCGACAGTACGGGCCGCGTCGGGACTGTCCTTTCTTCCCAGTTGACCGATGAGCACGCCGACAGGATCGTCAGCAACGCGAGCACGGAAAAGAGCCTCCCGGCGTGCCGCCAGTTCCGCCTTTGCCCACGCCCAAACCTCAGCAAGCAACGCGAAGATGGCGGCAAACCTCTCCACATCATTTCCCCGTTTTGCCGTCCGAAACGGCGTTTTTGGCCTTTCCGAAGTTCCCGCCGAATTTCGCGGTCACGGCGTAGATGATCTTGTAGATGGCGGAACTGGATTCAGTCGGCGGGGCCATAAGCGTCTGCGCCAGAGCACACACGGCGATGCAGGCCGCTACGATAAACCCCGCCCAGTTTTCGCCCACAAACTGGGCAAGAGCGTTGAAAAATTGGGTTTCCATCAAACAGACTCCGGGTCATAGGTTCGCGTCAGCCAGCCGTCGAGAAAACAGCGCTGCGTTTCGTCGCGGGCCGCAAGGCTGACGTAGTGCATGGCCTGAGCCGCATTCAGGGCATGAACAAGTACGGCCTGCGTCGTGCGCTTCTCAATGAGCACGCGGAGGGCTGCACGGGTACGGTTGCCGAGTGCCCCGTCTTCTTGCAGGTCAGGAAAAAGCGCGGCCTTCGCCTTTTTGTCGTAGTTAAAGGCATTGCAGATACGCTGCAGGTAGCGGGTGTGCCCGCCTTGCCCCAGATTGACGACCTGCTCGTACATTTCGTTTGCCAAGTCCTGCGGGATGTCGTCAGAAGCAAGCCCCAGCGAGTTGAACAGGTTCCGATAGAATGCCGTCACCTGCTCAAGAAGTCCGGGAATCTGGCGCAGGTGCCGGGTAAAGGCCGCGCTGCCCTGCCGGAAACTGGGGTGATCCTTTTCGGCGTCAACCAGCTTCCACAGCACCAGACCGGGATGGCACCTGCGGGCGATGCCGCATAAGGTTTCCCCGCCGCGATCGTTCGGATGGTTGGCGTAGCCGCCCTCCCAGACGGCGACCGGCGCGTGCGCCTGTGAAAAGTCAGCCATTGCCGTTCACCTCCACATTGTCCCAGTATTTGGCGGGATCGGCTTCCCTCAGCGCCCGGACTCCAACGCGAGGGCGTTTCGAGGATTCCTCATGTTCGATGCGTTCAGCCGCCCGCCGGAGCTGAGAAGCAATCAGGCGAAGCATGACGGCGGACCCCTGCCGATCGCTTTCGAGGCCGTCCGCTAGTTCGGACAGTGCCGCCGCGCTATCAAACACGCTGGCGATCGGGTCAAAATCCTTTTCCATTACAGCCCCTCGGTTTCTTCGGAAGTGAGATACGGAACGCCGTTGATACCCTTGGGGTCGAGGTCCGCCAGTTTCGAGACTTTCAGCTTGCAGCCGAACGCCTCGATCTTCGATTCTTCCCCGTCTCCCGTGCTGCCGTAAAACAGGATGTCGAACTCAGGCAGGCCACGGAACGAACCGGCGTTTCTCGCGGCCTCGGTAACAAGTTTCAGGTTCGCGGCGTCGACCTCGATTTCGCCGCTTGCCCCGACTTCCCCGTCCGTCCAGCCGTTGGGGATACCGTTGGTCTTGGCGACTTCCGAACTGTCTTCAATGTCCAGAGACGCCGATTCGACGTGTACGAGCATGTCGCCCAGATAGACGTCAAAGTTCTTTCCGCTCAGTCTTTGCATGATGCCCCCGCTATGCGTAATTCGTCAGATCAAGCATGAGGTTGCAGGTTATCTTTTTCGGGCAGTTGTACGGACGCGCCGCCATGTACAGTTCGACCGCACTCTTGCTCGTCCATGAGATTTCAATGTCCCCATCCTCCGGCGGATAGATTTCGCCGGGGAACGTCTGCCCCAAGATGGTCGTGGCACGGGACATTTCCCGCAGGGGGCGCATAAAGTAGGTTTTGTTCTGCGCGATGCTGGCGGGCGTGCTGTTGAATTGCCGGTTGGCGATGCGGGCCACAGCCAACGGATAGACCTGCCGCATACACTTCTGGATGACACGTACGTTTTCGATGACCTGATAGTCCCCGCCGGGCACGTCCAGAACGGTTCCATCGGCCCAATATGTTCCGGAATAGTCCGGATACCACTGCGGCACGGAAAAACGGGCCTTGTCGAGATCGGAAAGGACGCTCATGTCCAGCCGCCGCCCGTCGACGTCGACCGGGCGTTCCGTCCACTCCCCGACGAGCGCCCCGGTAGCAACGCGCATCGGAGAATCCGCCACGGTGACGGCGGCATTGCACAAACGACCGGCAAGCGTGCCCAGCTCGTACCCCCAGATTGAAGGCGTCACGAGGCAGGTGTCGGCGGCTACATCAGCGGTCAACGGCTTGATCGCCGTGGCATAGTCCGCCCAGCTCTGCGTCTCAGGGTCAAAGGCGGGGGCGCGTCCACCGAACCAGAGCGGACGCATGTACTTGCCCATGATGGCCTCGCCCTTGGCTTGCATGGCCTCGACGTCTGAAACGGCTTTGAGCGGCTCCGTCAGGATGACGCCTTCAACGCTGGCGAGTTCCATAGCCACGTCAACGGCGTCGGCCCATGACTTGATCCCGGATTCCAACGCGGGGTTGTAGACAACGGCGCAGGCGTTCCAATCCTGCCCGGCGTTGTTCCGGGCGTACTCAAGCTGAATCCTCAGATCGGCGGCATCCCCCAGCACGGAGTCCAGATCCGTATCCGTGTTGAGCGTCAGGAGCTTGCCGACGTCCTGCGTCCCGGCCCCGACAAACAGGAGGTAACGCTCGACGGCGGGCAATGCCCCTTGCATCAGGTTAAGGTTGTTTATGACGACAGTTCCGATACTCATGTGTTCTCCTACAGCTTGCCTTTTTGGGCGATACGGTTGAGGCAGTCCTGCGCCACCTTGTTGATGATTTCGTCCGTCTGGGCCTGCGTCACGCCCAGAAACTCGCGGGCGGGAGGCGCATCGTTCCAGCGCTGTTTGCCCCGCGCCTTCCCGGTCAACAGGATGCGGAGCGCAAGCCCTGCCCCGCCCAGCGTCATGTGTGTTTCAATCCACCGGACGGTCACGCGATGGAACGCCTTTTTGCCCCCGGCCCGGTATCCGTTCCTGACGAGCAGCTTTGCCTGTTTGCGCGTTGCCGGGGCGTTGTAGTCGGGCGTCCCCCGCTGGCGGCGGATGCCCGCAGGAGTCCAGTCTTTGCCGACCCCGTGCTGGTTCCTGTAAGCCGCCGTGCCCCACAGGGCCTCCTTCCATGAAACCAACACGCCGCTGTCGGGGCCTCCAATGACTTCCAGCCTTTTGCCGATTGACTGCAACAATTTCCGTTTGTCCCGCTTGTCCCGGCGGGGCGGGAAGGGCACACCGTCGACGGATTGCTGGCGGCGTATGTTCTTCCGGCTGTACTTCCTGACCTCGCGGCCCATCCTCCGGGCGATGTTCCGCCGTTCACGGCTCGAATCGGGGGCCAGCGCGTCAAGCTGGCGGGAAAGCCGCCCGGTTCCTGAGACACGGATCGTCAGGTTCACGGCTTGATCCTTCCGGTCATGCCCGTAATCCGCTCAACAGCGCAGACGGGGACGGGGGCCACACTCCAGCGCCGCCCGTCAAATTCAAGCTGGCCTGACTCGTCCGGGACAACCTCGATCGGTTCCTCGAACTCAACGGCAAGCTCAACGTCCGAAGTCTCAAAATCGTTGATCTCGATATCGATCTCAGGGTCTTTCAGGCCGTCGCGCCGATCGTCATGATCTTGCAGCCATGCCGCCACGAGTGCGGTCAAAAACAGCCCGTCTCCGGCATACCGCTCAATGCTGATCACGCCGTCATATTTGAACAGGCAGACTTCGATGCCGTGCCCAATGTTACGGCCCGTCAACAGAATTTCACCTTGATCGACGAATGCGCTTACTTTTTCGCGCTCAACTCCGGTGACGCTCATGATGTGTTCGACAAGCGCCGTCAGCTTCAACACTGTCCCCCCCTAGATCAGCGCCACGTCGACGCGGCTGCATCCCAGCAAGTCCGCGATGGCGTCATGGGCAAAGGCAAAAAAGGCGTCCGCCGATTCGCGGCCCTCTTTCGCGTCATTGTTTGCGGCCTCCCTGCGCTCGATTGTCCGGAACTGAGCCAACAGCAGCCCCTTGGCGTGCGAGAATACAGCCCGCTGGTAGACCAGCATTGCGGCCCCCGGAACGCCGCCGAACGGTACGGCCTCAAGCGAGGCGCACCCCTCCGCTTTCCGCGCTTCCGCCCATGCCGCAAGCTGGCGGTTTGCCCACACCATGCCCAGACGGAGGTGATCGGACACAAGATCCGCCGCGTACTCTCCGGGCAAACGGTAGAGCGTCAGGAACAGGCGGACGGACACCAGCCGTCATTCCCGACTGTACCGTCAGGCTGTTCCGTGCTCATGGCATTGAAAGACATGGCGCTCCTGTAATGGCCCCGGCCCTGCCCGGAGTACGGCGCGGACGTTCCGGCTGTTCCGGGCGGACGGGGCTGGTTGTGGGGTGGATTGACCTTTACCGTTCGGCGGCGCGCTTCCATGCCAACGGAAACAAGTTCCGTTTGCGCGCTTGCCTTGTTCCAAGCGCGCTACGGCGCGCGACCGCTTCGGGTTAAGGAACTTTTTTCAACAGATCGTCCAGTACGGTTTTGACTTTCGCGCCTTTTTCCTGCGCCTGCCTCAATACGGCGACGGCTCCGGAAACGTCCCCGGACTTCGCCAGCGCCAGCCCGCGCAACTTGAGGTAGTTGGCGGCGAGCTGATCCGGCACGTCCCAAACCAGTTCCGGATCGGGATCAAACAGACGATCGAACACCTGCCCGAAAAAAGGTTCCGGACTGCGCCCGGCATCGTGTTCCGCCTTGGCCCATTCGAGCGTCCTGAGCGCGACGAGCAAGGGCACGGACGACTTGAAACGGTCGGGAAGCCGCTGCCCGTGCTCCATGCACCAGCCAGCAAGATCAAGGGCGCGCTCGATGAACCCGCAGTCGAACAGCCAGACAAGGGCATAGCCCAGCAGGTCGTGCGTCTGTCCGGAGTCACGGAACCGGTTGATGTACTCGGCATACTTGGGCAGGAGCGTATCGCGCTTGAATACGGCCTTCCGCTCGAACGAGGCGATGCTGTGCAGGGCCTCCAAGTCTTCGGCAAGGCTTGCGGATACAAGCGCCGCCGTCTGGTTCGCGGCGAGAAGCCCGGCCTTTCCGCTGGCGATGACGGACGGGGAAACCACAGTTTCACCCTCGCCGTTCCCGGCTTTCGCGGCCCGCTGTCGGGCAAGCATCAGGCTCATTTCTAGGCCCCCCCGCCGGACGCGGCCTTCCATGTCTTTTCGCCATAGAACACCACGGCTGCGGGTTCGATGCCCACGAACTTTTCCGGGACTTCAACGACATATCCTTCGCTGATTAACGCCCTATCCTTCGTTGCGGGAGTTGAAGTCTTCCACGCGGTCTTTCTTGGGGTTGTCGAGGATATGACGCCGCCAGCTTCCGTCCTGCACATAGATCGACAAGTTGTCGTAACTGGTGACGACAAGGCCACGGGCCGGGAAGTTCGAGGGGCTTTCCCACGGCAGGCCACCGAACGAAACCAAGGCGGAATTGATCGCCGCCTTTTCCGTGGGCGTGCGGCCCATCTGGGCAAGCAGAGCGGCCTTTTCGATAAGCGCCACAAGCCCCGTGCGCATATACGTGGGGATGCCCTGCACCAAGTCGTTGACGGCGACGTCGAGGTTCGCCCAGTCCGCTCCGTCTTCGGAACCGATCCGGAGTTCCCCGGTCGTCTCGCCTTCGGCAAGGATGTTCTGGGGGAGGGCGTCACGGATATACTGGAGCCAGCCCTTGTTAACGTCCTGCAACAACGGGTTCGACGACAAATCCGTGGTGTCAGCAGCGCTCGTGCCGTACCAGCCGACAAGCTCCCTGTCGTTTGCAATCCGCGCCTGCACATACCGGGCGTAGCGTTCCGCCATATCGGGGAACTTGGCCCATGCGTCCATCGTCGCGTAGCGCATGAACACATCGGAGTTCGTCTGCTTGAGCTGGTACTTGTACGAGACAAGCCCCAGCACGTCGCGGGGGACGCGCTCGACACTGTCCTTCGTGGTGTCGGAACGTCCCGACACGGGGCCGGACGCGCTGCCGAGCACGTTTTCCCCGGCGAGTTCATCTACCGGCACGATGTTGATCTTGGGGAGGAACGTGGACTGTTCGACAATCTTATCCTGCAAACGCTGTTGCAGGGTCGGTTCGACCGCGAACTGGACATTCATGGAAGGCACGCCGTAGCTGGCGGCGAGCTTGTCACACATCTGATTGAATTTCAGGCGGGTATTCTGTCTCATGGAACCTCCTAAAGCAGCTCCGCTTCGGGGGCGGGGGCCGTGGTTTCAGGCGCGGGGGTGCCGGGCTTGGCCTGTTCCATGCGCGACCAAGCCGGAATCCCGCAACGCGGCGAACTCGCCCTGCACGGGCTGTTCCGGGCCGGATTCCGGCTTGTCTTCCTTCTGCCGCTGCGTCATCAGGGCGTCGAACTTTTCAGACAAGCCCGTCACGGCATTGAGCAACGCGGCGTACTCTTCTTTCGTCATGTCTTCCTCATCATGCGCCGGGGATTCCCCCGAACGGAAAAAATGAATGATCTTCCGGACAAGTCCGTATTCCTCAGCCGAAAGAGCCGGATTGTCGGGGGAAAGGGAAAATGCGAGACCGGGCAGGACATGGCATCCGCCTCCCTGCCCGGAAAACCGCATCATGGACGTGCCGAGGCTTGCCGGGCTGTCAGTCACGCCGAGGCCGGTCAGGTAGGCTTTCCCGGTCTGGGCAAAATTTTCCGTGACTTCGATGCTGAAAAAGAGGCCCTGATTCCGGGTGTTCTCATAGATGTACCGGTCGTTCGGGCAGAGCCTCCCGGACAGCGTGACGACGCCGTCGGCGTCTTCGGCCCTGAGTTCCAGAACATGACCGAAGTTCCCCGCCCAGCGCCGGTGCTCAGGCCAGAGCAACGCCGTGTAGGTGTCGGGGTTGTAGGTTTCCGCCATCTGGGTCAGCCATTCGGGTTTGATTTCCCGACCGTCGACGCAGGGGCCGGACTGCGCGATACGCACAAAATCGGTGGAAAGGTTCGGTTTGCTCATGGGCAGAGCATAGCCGACGGGCCGGTTCATGCAAGAAAATCAATTCCGATTTCAATGAGATAGGAATTTTTAGGCATGGCAAGAGAGGGGCGTATGTGTATGCTTTCCTCATGAAATCCACACCTAGATCATGGCCCGAAGAAGTCAGGCAGGCGGCCCGTTCCCTCTACCTGCGCCGCTCTACCGTGGGGGAAGTGTCCACCACGCTCGGCGTCCCTGTCCGGACGCTCTACAACTGGGTCGAGGCCGGGCGCTGGGATGACCTCCTTTCCCATGAGGGCACGGAGGAGGCCACGGCCCGGCGGCTGGCGGTACTGATTGAGCGGGAGGCGAAACAGGCGGACGACCTCAGAGAGATCGACACGTTGGTGACGACCCTCGAACGGCTCCAGCGTCTCAGGCTGCGGGAACGGGGACTGGAAGGCGTGGCGGAACGGGAAGAGGGCAAGGAAAAGGCGGGCGGGAAGCGGAAAAAGAAGCTCAAAAACGATGTGTCGCATCTGTCCGAGGACGACTTCACCGAGGCGTTCCATAAGCGATTCTTTCCATACCAGCGCGAGCTGCTGGAAACCCGCAAGCACCGGAACCGCTTTTTCCTCAAGTCCAGACA
>OGIA01001239.1_pt1 | contig 18407 bp, 10 predicted proteins | sample 1571671 | NCBI WGS metagenome assembly OGIA01 (sample SAMEA2582027, study PRJEB24529) | metagenome | biome: Human gut stool | place: China | collected 2011
TATAAAGAACCGGACAAAAAGATATTCTTCACTGGTAACGGAATTGAGTTCATAAATAAGCAGTTAATTTAGCAACAACTTGTTGCAGATTCTAAAGTTATCTTGCATAATTAAAATATAAAAGATGTATATAAGGTCGGAACAGAGACCTTAAACCTGTTCCAGTGGTCGGGATGGAGACCGAAAACCCATTCCCATTGCGGAATAAACTGCAAATACAGTGATCGCGTTGCAGAAACCTGTGAGGCCTGCGACTGGGGGAGAACCTGCGGGGACTCCTCTTTTCTATATTATGGAGATGGTGTATATGCAGAAGATGCTTGATTTTATAACATAGAAGAGAGTACGTGTAATGCGGAGTAAATAATGGTCAAAAAACAATCGACATCCGACCTCACACACGTTATAATATAGATAATCTAATAAGAAAACAGTGTTATCATTACCGCATATTCAGTGAGAATGGTAGCCATAAATATGAATTCGCAGGAACGGAATGGTTGAACCCTCAGGGTGACAGTGTCACTCATTTGTCAGCGAGAGGTGCTTAACTTGGATGATTTTCAGTTTTCTTATTTTGACATGGATTTACAGGAAAGTCAGTAAAATCAAGTTGTTGCTTGACTTATGTTGACCAAGAAAAACATAGATTTTCTGTAGTGACTTGAACTCCTAAGCACTAGTTGTGGGTTCGATTCCCGCTGGGAACATTTGTAAATATAAGATGATAAGTTTACTTAATGATTGTATGTCTTTTGTTTTAGAGTATTTGTGAGTATTAAAAAATTTTAAATTTGAGCGAAAAATAGTTGTAACATTGGTTACTATCGCATATAATATAAACACAGATAAGAATCTGGTGTGCATATGCACATTAATATTTGGGCTGGTCGCAAGACCCGGGTCCACCAAATGGCGGGTAAGACACCCGCCATTTTCATACGGAGAAATAGATGAAAGAATTAAGTTTGAGCCGGAGGGCAATAAAATCAAGGTAGCCGCAATAACAGTCGCCCTCGCCTTCGCCACCTTTGAAAACGTCTGCTATCTGATCCAGAACGGCACAGACCGCTTCTCCTTCATCTTCTTCCGGGGCTTCGGCACGGGAGCCATGCACGTCCTCTGCGGACTGATCGTGGGCGGCGGGCTTGCATACACATGGCGGCGGACGTGGCTGAAGATTGCGGGCACCTGCGGGCTGCTGGGCGCGACCATCACCCTACACGCCATCTACAATCTGCTCATCGCCTACGGCGGTGTTGCGCAGTACATCGCCTACGCCCTGCCGGTGCTGCTGGTGGCAGCGGGAAGATTGTCCACCTTCCGATTATCACGGAGAAAATAACCGAATATCCACTCCTTGAGAGCTGCTTTTTGGCGGCTCTCAATTTTTTTGAAAAAATTTGCATTTTGGGTGAGAGTTTTTTCGATTTTTTGTACCTATATAAATGAAGGGGTTTTTAAGCCGCATTTCAAAAAATCCAGAGAGAAGGTTCAAACGAAATGTACGATACCGCAAAACGAGTCGCACTCGTCAAGCAGCGGGTGCGGGAAAACACCCGCCGGAGGCAGCGGCGCGAGGCAATAAGCCTCTCCGCAGCGTGTATGCTGCTGTGCGCGGCGCTGACGCAGGCGGTGGTCGTTACCGTGTTTTGCACACGATTGAGAAAAAACAATAAACAGCAGGAACAAACCAAGGAGGATGAGGAAACATGAAGAAAAGATTTTTAGCGGCGCTGCTGAGCCTGTGCATGACGCTCACGATGCTGCCAACTACGGCGTTTGCAGCGGTGAGCGATTCGCTGGGCAACACACCCGAGGAAAATCAGGCGATTTTGGAGCAGCTCTCCGCCTCGACCGGCGATAGCAGCGACCAGGTGCTTTCCATGCTGAACGCTTTGGGGCTGCTGGATGAAGACGGCAATTTCAAGGTGGATCAAACCATCACGCTGGACGGTCAGGTGTTAACACTGGCGGCTGTCATGGAGCTGCTGGAAAATCCCGCCACGGATCTCACCCGTATAGCCGACGTGGATGGGACTCCGGTGGCGCTGGGCGATTTGAAGACCATGATCCAAATCGAACAGGAGCTGCAGCGGATCAAGGACACCTATTTCTCCGGCAGGGAGTTTACCGGGGAAGCACTGGAGAATCTCAATAGCCTGATGGAGCAGCTGGAGCTGCAGGGCATCAGTTTGCAGTATTCCGCCTCTGCCACAGCGCCTGTGGGCGTTGAGACGGTGGATATGAGCGGCATGATGAGCCAAACGCTGGGGGATCTCGCAACCAACAGCTGGAGCTCCGGGACTTTTACTGTATACGGCGGAAAACCGGTCGGCTTTTCCTACCGCATTCAAAAAGGCCAGCTCAGCGATTATATCACCGATGTGGAGGTCTCGATAGGCGAGACGAGTGGGGTCGCCCAAGGCGACGGGTCCTACAAGCTGACCTATGACGTAGGCTCGACTTTCAGTTTAGATGGTTGTAAAATCACTGTCAAGGTTACAACCAAAGGAAGCAACCGGGCCTGGCTCGAGAATTCTTATTCCTATGGCGACCTGCTGGGGATGATTGAATTTTACGATGCGGAAAATTTGGTGTTCTATGACGGTGCCGCTTATGCCGACCACTGTCAGCTCAAGCTAAAAAAGACGGTTGGCGCCCCCACAATACAAACATCAATGACCGCGCCGAGTTATGTTGAAAAACTCGAAAATACAACCGTATTATATGATGATTTGTTTATTCCTTTGCTGGCAAATGAATACCTTGCAGCCACCGGTGCCAACAATCCGGACTTCGTTGCGCTAAGCGATACCATCGGAATTTTGGAGGGTGCCCGCAACTCGGTGCTTCCCGTCGACTCCGACCCATTTTATCAGCCATACCAAATCGACGCCAGCATCAAGTTTGACTGGAGTACCGACGCAGCTGCCTATACTGGCCCTGCGCCGTATGGCAATTATAATTCTATAACCCCACAACCATATGCCCCGTTCTGTCTGACGGAGTACAAGCTCGATGGAACAGCTCTGACGCTCAGCGGCGACAGAAAGAGAACGGAGGAATGTACGATTAACAAGGGCAGTACGGTCAGCATCTCCCTGCAGTCTACCACGCAAAACAGAGGGAATCAGCAGTACTATCTGCCCTTCGAACTGTATCTGAAGAATGTAAATAGAGATACCCCAAATTCCACCACCACCGCCACGACCAGCGACGTCACCGCCGAGCTGGTGGACACGGACAATCCCACCATTCAAAGCGTCACGGCCCCGGCGGGAACCTATGCCAGCGGACAGCACGTGCCCATCACAGTTACCTTTAACGAGTTCGTGGATCTTAGAAACGCCACCGTGACCATCAATGGCAAAGTGTATAGCGCCGCTGAGCTTTCCATGAACAACTACGGCGTCACGGCAATGCTCTGGTACCCAGTGCAGGATGCGGATGACACCACGGTCACCGTCAATGGTATGACCGGTGTGGAAGATGTTTTCGGTCATACGCTGGATACCTCACTCTATCCAAGCAACTCGATTACCGACGTTGATCTGAAGAGCGTCTTGATGCGTAACGCTCCCACCGCACTGACCGCCGACTACGCCGACGGCAAGGCATCGTTCACGATGAACGCCAACATGGAGCAGGTCTACAAGACCGTATACAGCAATTATCACACCCCGGCAGGCACAGACCCGAAGGAAGCCCCGTTCCGCCTCGAACTGAGGTACGACTCTGCGGTTGAACCAATCCATCTGCAGGTCTATCTGGACACAGAGAAGGAAGCCTTCACCATTAGCGACTATGCAATCGCACCCTCTGCTTTCGACCGCACCTACACGGTGACGCTGCAGGCCAACGAGGGCACGAAAGCCGATCCTGCCTGGGTGAATGTTCTTCCCCTGACCCGGCAGTTCACGGTGGCAAAGAAAGTTTCCGTGAGCACGGTGAACGTCGTCCCGGAAGCGGATACCGCCAACTATACGATTTCCCTCGGCGAAACCACCCGCCCCACGCTTCAGGCCGAGGTTTTGGGGGCAGGCGGTGTGCCGGCAAGCTACACCACCGGCAAATGGAGCAGCAGTGACCCGGACATTGCCACCATCAACGAGGATACCGGCGTTGTTGCCACCACAGGAACCAAGGTGGGAACCGTCACCTTTACCTTTACGGCGGACAACGGGACTGAGGACACTGCCGATGATGTGACGGGCAAGTCAAAGCCCTATATCGTGACGGCAGGCGATTCCCTGGCACTGGTGATTCCCGGCGGCGCGTCCATCGTGACGCGGGTAAATCAGCCCGCCACCGTGCTGTGGAGTTCCAACGCCACGCTGATGGCGCCGAACAAAGAGTTCAATTACAGGATTGACCTGTATGAGGGCAACTACGCAAATGAGGCGGCGCTGAGCGGCCGCAAGCCCGTTGCGACTTATACCGCCGGCAAGGATAAAAACAGCGTGCGGATCGAGGAGAATGTGCTCTCCAAGCTCTCCAACGGCAATACCCCTGCCTACACGGTATTGGTTTCCATGCCGCACCCCAACGCCGGCGGTGAGGACGTCCGCCTGTCGGCACTTGCCTGGATCATCGTGCAGGCACCACCTGCCACAGCCAAGCTGACACCGCCCCAGAGCATTTACCTCAAGGATACCGACGGTGCCGTCAATATCGACTGGTCGCTGGAAAACACCACTGACGGCGCCCCTTTGCAGCCTACGCTGACCATCACCCGGGTCACAGAGGACAACACCACCAAAGTGGTGGACAGTGAGCGCCTATCCGGCACCTCCGGGAGCTTCCCCCTGTCATTACAGAGTGTGCAAGCCGGCAATCTGAAGGACACCTATCAAGTGGTTTTGAGCGTGGAGAATCCTGGTGAGGAATCTCCCAGCACCGACTCCTTCCCCCTGTATGTCTACGATGCCGACGCACTGAAGGTGCAGAACGACAAAGGAGACACGATTTCTAAGCTGACCATGGACAATACCTCCAAGGTCAGCGGCAGCCTGCCCACCGTTACAGCTGAAATTTTGCAGCTGCGCCAGGAGTTGGGGCTGATCGAGTACATAGGCATCAACTATGACGAGTACGGATGGAACTCCTTTAAAGACGGCATCCGGTGGCTCTCCAGCAACAACAATGCCATTTCCGTCAACTACAAGCAGGGCGGACTGTATGAGGACATCAGAAACTTCTCCTTTGATTCCTACCTTCCCGAAACCAAAATGGCGCTGTCCGGCTTGGCCAACGGCACCGCAACCGTCATGGCTACCCATGCCGCCACGGGCATGAGTGCCGCCGTACGGGTGACAGCGAAAACACTGCAAAATAAGTTCTATCTCTTCCAGCTGACGCCTGCAGCGGAAACTACGCTGCAATACACCGACGGCAAAGGTGTGCCCAAAACGGTCACGACCAACAGTGAAGGCGTGCTGGCGCTTTACGAACCCAACGGAATCGCCAGTGAGGTGTCTCTGCGGTCCGGCTCCGGCGCGGATATTTATCTGGGCACCATCTATAAAGAAAATCTGCGTTCCGGCGAGCGGGATGCCACAAAACTGCAGCTTTATCCCTTGAATACCTTCAGCCTTCGGCGAGTTGCCCGGGCATCTGTGACGCTCATCACGCCGGGCGGCGATCCGCTGGCGAACAAGACGGTGACCGTTCGTGGCGGCGTTTATAAAAACGGAGGCTACTGCCAGACAGCTCTGCTGGGCTCCAGGGCAGGAGCACTTGTCAGCGGCATCACCGGCGACACCTATACCACGGATGCGGCGGGAAATATAACCGTCTATCTGGATTCCACCCAGTTCTGGTCGGCCGAAAAGGGCGAGAGCAACACCACGGCGCTTTCTGCTCTGGATCAGCTGGAGTACATTCTGGAGATCAGCGCAATTGACGGCGACAAGTACTATCCGCTGCTGCTGACCGTCAACGGCAAGCTGGGCGTAGACGATGTAATGCGCACCGCAGAGGGCGTTGTCTCTCTGGAGCGCGTGCCGGCGGGGGAGGAAAACAAACCCTTCATTGTGGCGCAAAGCGTTGATTACGGTCTTGCCAACGGTCAGAAGGTGGATGTCCGCAGCTCGACTGGGAAGATTGGCCCTAACAGCAGCTTTAAAACAGCAAGACTGCACACCACCATGTTCCTCTGGGGCGAGGATATTGCCAACGCGCGGAATTACAGTCTCAAGCTGGCGGACGAATACGGCATTCTTCCTGCCGCCCAGAGCAGCAGTACCAAGCAGTATCCCTTCTCATCCATCCCCGTAGCGGAAAACGATCTGACCCTCACCGAGGCCACCATGACCACCTCTGGATGGATCGCTGACGGCAAGGATGTGGGTATGAAAACGCAGCTGAGCCTGAACGGCAGCCTGCTACAGGAGAAAATAATGCCCTTCCGGGTCGTTGATCTGACCCGAGTGCCCAAGGTGACAGAGGATGACCGCGTCACCGGTATTCTGGCGACGATGGGATCCTCCAGTGGAGTGAATCAAGTCGACTTTGGCGGAGTGGGCGATAGTAACATTCTCAAGGTGCTGACCGGACGGCTGGATGATCTGAGCGGTCCGGTGGACACTTCCGTGTTCAAAATGATTATCACCCCCAGCGAAGATCCCTCCGTGTTCCGTGCCATGATTTGGGCCGGGTACAATACGCTGGAGATGGAGGACATGGACTATTCCGAGGACGGCGTGGCGTTGGGTGCGAATGTGCTGACGCAGAATCTGGAAGTGGGTGTGCCCGGGACCGGGGACCTGAGCCAGATGGCCCAGGGCACCTATGATCCCAAGGGGGACTACAAAACCAACTCCATAGCCGACAATGTCACCAGCACGGATCTCAACTTGCAGTTGGAGGGCTTTTACGAAGCGGAAATCCGCTATAACACCGAAAAAAAGGAGTGGGAGGTTTTCACCGTAGGCGGAGGATTTACCGCCGGCGTTGGTGTGGGCTTCTCCTTCGGCGTGAACGCCATGGCTGGCCCCGTGCCGTTGACAGCAACCTTTGAGCTGGGTGGTGCCATTCAGCTGGATTTCCGTACCGCAGTGCGCTACGGACGGCAGGGCGAGGGTACAGAGCTTGCCTGGAGCGATCCCACGGCCACGGCAGTGAATGACTTTTTGACCACGCTGCGTATCAACGCCTATGTCCACGCGTTTGGCGGTATTGGCTTTGACTATTCGGTCGTGGCGCTGAAGATCGGCCTATTCGGCAATTTGGATGTGGACAGTCAGAATAAGTTCCTTTCCCGCACCTATCTTGCCGACGAGACAAAGCGCCAGATCAACGGTCAGGCCCTGGGGATCCAAAGCGAAGTGGGGATCAAATTTGTGGCAACCTTCCTGTTTATCTCCTACGAGGCGGTGATCGCCTCCGGAACCCTTGGAGCCACCAGGACTTTTAATGACTGGAAAACAATCGACGACTACTGGAATAGCGCCACCAGTGGGCTGAGCCTTGCCTCGCTGCGGATGGCGGCGGCCCAGAGCGGAATGCAGGTGGCTTCTGGCAGTGCAACGCTCCAAAGCCGGGACTATCTGGAGCAATATGCCCGTACCTGGGGCCAGCCCCAGCAGCGGATGATGCTGTTCTCTCTGAACTCCACCAGTGGGCTGAAAAACATCCAGACCAATGCCAACCCCACATCCTATCCACAGCTCAGCGATGACGGGAAGGTATTGGTCTACATCAACGACGGCAACAGCAGCAGTATTTACGATAGCCGGGCGCATTTCTCCACCCTCAATGGCGGCGTCTATACTCCCTCCAGTGAAATTGTCGCTCCCACAGGGTTCCCCGGCTACGGCGACACGAGCGTTTCTTTGTCCGGCACTGGCAGCTTCGCGGCGGCGGCTTGGGTTCGCATGGGCACCGACCTGCCGGGTAAAAATGCCGGTGATGCCGTGACATTGGAAGAGCAAAACCTACTGATGAACAGCACGGAGATCGTAGTGTCCGTCTATAACGGCTCAACCTGGACATCCACCCGCCTAACCAACGACGGCACGCCGGATCTGGCCCCAGCCACGGCAGTGGGCGGTGACGGCAAAGCCATCGTGTTCTGGCGCAGCGTCTACACCCCCGATCCCGGTACGCAGGGCAGCAACAACCTGCTGAACTTCACGACCAGAGATTGTATCATGTACAGTTGCTATGACAGCACTAACGGCTCCTGGAGCAAGGCAAAAATGCTTTATAACGGTGCTACTGGCAGCGTGAAGGCGTTGCAGGCGGCCATGCTGCCCGACGGAACCGCTATGGCGGTTTACTCGCTGGACCGCAGCGGAACCGGAGATACCTCCGCCTACGAGATCGCCTATTGTACCGTGGCTGCTGACGGAACTCCCGGTACAGCCATGCTGGCGACCTGTGACAGCAATCTTGACGAAAACCCCCAGGTCGTTGCAGCCAACTTCGGCAGCGGGGATGACCGATTTGTCATCGGTTGGCACAGTGTCCGAGATGGCAGCAGCGATATCCAGCTGTTGGCTGTGGACGGCAGCGGCACCATGTCCAACAGTTTCCCCGGCTCTCTGTCTGCCCTGACCAGCAGCGGCAACGCCGTCGTGGGCGGAGACTTCCGCTTCGCTTCCCTCAGCGGGGATCATCGCAGCCGCAATGATCTTACCATCGTCTGGAATGAGACTGTCAATAACGCCAACGGCGCGGTAGATCACGGCATTTTGAAGGCGGCCAAGCTGCGCTATGCCACAAATACCTACACTCTGTCCGCACCATTGGAACTGGCAGAGCTGCCGGATCGCACGCTGGCTGACCACTTTGATGCCTATGTCAGCGGCACCAATCAGGTGCAGGCCGCCATTCAGGCCACCCGGTATGACGATGAACACCAGGAGGTAATCGGCGGCGTGACCGTTCCGGGTGAGGAAACGATCCTCTATACCGCTACCTCTGATTTTATCACCGATGCGGTGGCAGTGGAACAGATCGGTGTGGATTATGCAACGCTGGCGTTGAACAGCCTGACACCCATTCGCTTTACCATCCGCAACACCGGGCTGAACGATGTGACAAACCTAACGGTCAGCCTTGGCAGCGGGGAAACCGCCACCCTTACGGAAACACTGCTGCCCAATGAAAGCACCACCCTTACCGTCTGGCACCATGTGGGGAACCTCGTGACCGACCCGAGCTATACCATCACCGCCGCTGGCGGCATCCACGAAAACGGCACAGTGTATTTGGATTATCCTGACATTGGCATCTCGCAAATGGAAGTGATTGCGGAGAGCGCCGGCAAGCGCACGGTGCGCATGACCCTCTATAATTCCTCTGCCGCCACGCTGGCTGGCGGAAAGAACCGCGAGGTGAAGCTTGCGTTCTATGCGGATGATCTGCATACCGAACCTGCAGAGGTAGCCTGCACCACAAACGGCGTATCGGTTAGCGGTAATGAAATCACCATTTCCGAAGACAGCGCCCTCACCCGCATTGATCAGGGAACCTTTACACTGGACCTGACCTATGATCTGGGCGAGTATATGACATCCATTGGCAAAACCGAGATCCCCAATGTGGGTACCTATCTGTACGCCGAGGCGTGGGCGGAAGGCCTGATCGGTGGAACGGGAAGCAATCAGCGACTGCCGGAGTATAACGGCAGTGACAGCGAGGCCAGCGTCCATATGACCGGCGCACTGGCCCGCACCGGAGAGCAGCTGACGATGGATGTGACACAGGGGAACGACGGCAACGATCACAGCACCGCCGCCATTACTCTGCGCAACAACTGCCTGCAGTCTCAGACTAGCGCAGAGCTGGTGGCCACGCTGCTGGATGCTGCCGGGACCGTTCTGGAAACGAAAAAGACCAGTATTGGCGGTGCCATTTCCGGGGAAACCTTCCAGACGGAAACCGTCACCTTCTCCCGGCTTGGCACCCGCGTAGTGGTGCGAGCCGCAGTGCCCGGTAATGACCTTCTGACCTTTGAAGGTCTGGCAGTGGAGCTCGGCGATTTTACCGCCAACGGAACGAATTATACCTATACGCTGCAAAATGATAGCGGAGCAACATCTACGCTAGTCACAGCGGTGTCTGGAAACGGCGAGCCCGTGAGCATCAACGGGCAGGCTCTGTCCACCGGCGGCAGCGCAACCGTTGCCATCCCCAACAGCGGCACAACCGACATTGTCGTGAGAATCGGTGCTAAAACCTACACGCTGACGATTCTGCGCAATAGCGGCACAGGCGGCAATGAAGGCAATAGCGGCACAGGCGGCAATGAAGGCGGTAGCGGCAGTGGCGGCGGCAGCGGCTACAGCTACTACACCATCAAGGCAACTGCCGGGGCTGGCGGCTCCATTTCTCCCTCCGGCAATGCTAGCGTCCGTGAGGGCAGAGATCAGACTTTCACCATCACTCCGGATAAGGGCTATGCTGTTGCCAACGTCAAGATTGACGGCAAGAGCATTGGCGCGGCGAAGTCCTACACCTTTGAGAATGTCAGCAGAACCCATACCATCGAGGTCATCTTTATGAAAGCCAACGGCAACCCCCGGACCGGCGTGTTTGTGGATGTAGCCACCGGCAGCTATTATGAGGATGCTGTGGATTGCGCTGTTCTCTTTTCACTACAAGAAACAAATTAATGACATTTTGAGCTGCGCCGCTATCCAAGCGCGGCAAGGAGATAGCATTATGAAAAGAATCACAAGAATCATTCGTCCGATCATCTGCATAGTTGTCCTTCTCGTTGCTATGACCACGGCAGTCAGGGGCTGCTATCAGAGAGAGACAGAGCCTATCGACATTCCCGGCACATCTGCGCCTCAGCCATCAGCGCCTCTCGCGGGCGAAGTTATCCCCTCGGTGGACAGGCAGACAGAGTTGGCGGAAGCCAGAGCGAAGAATCCCGACACCGTGGCGTGGCTGTATATCCCCGGTGCGGAGGTGGACGACCCTGTGATGCAGGCGGAGGACAACGGCTATTACCTAAAGCTGGATGAAAACGGTGAGTACGCCATGTGGGGCTGTTATTATGCCCATTGTGAAAACAAAATCGGCGGCAGGGATAAGCTGGACAAAAACACCACCATTTTCGGTCACTCCGCCAGCAACTGCGACCCGGACGGTGTGCGGTTCACCAAGCTCTACCGTTATATGGACGCAGACTTTGTAAAGGAGCATCCGTATATCTATCTCTCTGTGGATGGTGAGGACATGATCTTTCAGATCACCGCACTGTTCGTCACGGATATTGGTTTTGACTATATTGCGCCTGATCCCACGGGAGATGATCTGACCAGCTTCTTTGAGACGATTGCGCGGAAAAACTGGCTTGACTTTGATGGCGTGACCTTCTCCGAGGAAGATACTGTTCTGACCCTCTCCACCTGCTGCCGGAAGTATGACAAGGCTAACAGCGGCAATCAGCGGCTGGTGGTCATGGCAAAGCTGCTGCCGGAGGGCGCAACCGCACAGGAGTTCAGCGTATCCCTTGTGGATAGTCTTGAAATGCCCAAAAAGAAATCAGAATACGACGATAATAGGACACCCATCCTTGCTGTCCCAACATTTTTCAGATGAAAGGGACCTATGCGTATGACAGGAGAGCACAGGAGGTGCCGCTATTGAATCTGTTCTGGGAGCAAAAAGTATTGCGGCTTTTAAGGGAAATGCAGATGTTTATAATGAACCTGTGTAAACAGAACAGGCTTGATGCCTGGGGCAATCTTCGGATTGCCTTTACATAGTCTCCACTTTCAAAAAATAAAATATATTGTGTTTTTGAAAGCGACGTCTTGCACATACTATTAGCAGACAGTATAATAAATACATTGAAGCAGTTTCAAAAAATGAAAAATATTCGACTTTTGAAAGCGGGTGACGATATGAAAACAATTACAAGAGCAAAGTATCTCGACAGAATCATTGAACTGAATGGTACTCCTGACATCAAGATTATCACGGGCATTCGTCGATCCGGTAAGTCCAAGCTGATGCAGGCGTATATTGAGTATCTGAAAAGCCATTTTGAAAATATCAATATTATCTTCATTGACTTCATGGATTTGGCGTATGAAGAAATCAAGGAATACCATGCCTTACACGCTTATGTGGAAGAACATTATCAGGAAGGTAAAACGAACTACCTGTTTGTAGACGAGGTTCAGATGTGTCCCAAGTTTGAGCTGGCAATCAACAGCCTGTACTCTAAAGGAAAATACGACATCTGTGTAACCGGCTCCAATGCTTTCCTGTTGAGTGCGGATCTGGCAACTCTGTTTACCGGACGCTATATTGAAATTCATGTGTTTCCTTTCAGCTTCCGGGAATATTGCCAATATTATGATGATGTTAGTGATAAAGATAAGCTCTTTGATGATTACGCTGTCAAGGGCGGTTTAGCAGGTTCTTACGCTTACAGAACCGAAAAAGACAGAACAAACTATATCAAAGAGGTCTACGAAACGATTGTTACAAGGGATTTGGTGCAAAAATATGCGCTCCCGGACACTTTGGTTTTACAACGTCTGAGCGAGTTTCTTATGGATAATATCAGCAACCTGACGTCTCCTAATAGGGTCAGTCAGTTGCTGACAGCAAATGAGACTCCAACCAATCATGTAACCGTCGGCAAGTACATTAAGTATTTGTGCAATGCTTTTGTATTTTATGATATTAAGAGATACGACATCCGGGGCAAGAAATACCTTGAAAGCTCTGAAAAGTTCTATTTGTGTGACAGTGGTATTCGATATGCAATACTGGGAAGCAGAAATATGGATTACGGCAGAGTATATGAAAACATCGTTTGCATCGAGCTTCTTCGCCGTGGATACGATGTCTATGTCGGCAAGCTCTATCAAAAGGAGATCGACTTTGTTGCTCAGAGAGGCAGCGAGAAGATTTATATTCAGGTCAGCGACAACATTTCCGGGCAGGAAACATTTGAGAGAGAATGCTCTCCTCTGCTTCAGATCCGAGATGCTTATCCGAAAATGATTATTGCCAGAACCAAGCATCCCAAATATAGCTATGAAGGAATCGAAATCCATGATATAGCCGATTGGCTGCTACAAGAATAAACAAGGCGAAATATCTCCGTCATTCTCTTTTGAAATGATGGAGATATTTTTATGTTGATGGAGATTCAGGGCCAGGAAACTGTGTCAGATTGCAAAAATCCTTTCCGAACTTTTTACATAGCAGTCACGCACTTCGGTGTGTGGCTGCTTATTTGCATCTATGCTATCAAAATCAAACAAAAATGATCTGCATAGCAGTTTGCTATGCAGAGTGTCTCATCCTTTGGGATGATTTACATTTCGAAACAGACTCGTATAATATAATTCGAGACAGGTTACGAAAAGACCGTATATTATAAGGTTTCCCAGCCCGGCTATACGGATGCTTCCGGCTCCGCCACGGTAAATATTACCAAACGCCCACTCACCGTTTCCAACATCACGGAAAATAAGACCTATGCGTATGCTTCCGGTTCAGACGATAAGGCAATCGGTGTGGATATTGCAGGAAAGCTCCCGCCGGATAGGGGAACTACAATATATACGGTTGCAAAGAAAGATCCAGAGCAGCTTTTAAGTGAGGTAACAGTCGATACAGCCGGAAATCTGACCTATAAAGTAAATCAGGTAGATTCGTCCAAGGTTGGAAAGACAGCAATTATCACGGTAACAGCTTCGATGGAGAACTATGGGAATGTTGAATACACGCTGACGATTAGTATTACAGATACAAGAAGCGAATGTGATCACACACATACTGAAATACGGAATCAGCGGGAAGCGACCTGTACGCAGACCGGATACGCAGGAGATACCTATTGTACGGACTGTGATAAACTTCTGAGTACCGGAAAAGAGCTGGCAGTATTGGGACATGATTATAAAGCAACCGTAGCAAAGCAGCCGACGACAACCGAGGAAGGCGTCAGAACCTACACCTGCTCCAGATGCAACAGCAGCTACACAGAGAGCATTGCGAAGCTGCCGGAGGAAAAGCACACTCACAACTATACGGGAAGCATTACGAAGGAAGCAACCTGTACAGAGGCAGGGGTAAGGACCTACACCTGTTCCTGTGGAGACAGCTACACGGAGAATATTCCGGCAACAGGACACAGCTATGTATCAAAAGGGACGAAGGCTGCAACGACAACCGAGGAAGGCATCATGACCTACACCTGCTCCAAGTGCGGACACAGTTACACACAGCCTATCGCTAAGATCAAGTCCGATGACAGCAGTAAGGATAACGGCAGTCAAAACCAGAAACCGCAGTCCGGCACAGGCAATGATAATCAGAATCAGAAGCCACAGCCTGATACGGATAAAGGTAAGGAAAAAGGAGATTCAATTAAGCCTTACATCAAGGACGACAGCGGCAAGGAAGGCTGGGATGTGATCAAGCCACAGCTTGAAGAAGCTAAGGCAGGCGATACGGTAACAGTTGCCATGAACGGAACGACGGTAGTACCGAAAGATGTAATTGACAGTATCAAGGGCAAAGATACAACACTTGTTCTGGATATGGGAAATGGTCTTTCCTGGAAGATTTATGGACAGGATATTACTGATGCAGCCGGAGATATTGATTTTGATGTGACAGTCGGAGCCGACGCAGGAAAATCCATTCCTGTGGATGTGATCAACAACGTGACAGGGGAACGTTCTTCCTTGAACCTGACTCTTGCTTATGACGGAGAGTTTGGATTTACAGCCACATTGACCGTCAACATGGAATCAAAGAATGCAGGACTGTATGCGAACCTGTTCTACTACAATGAACAGACCGGAGAACTGGAATTTATCAGCGCCGGACAGATTGATGCGGATGGAAATGTGGAACTTGTATTTACCCATGCATCAGATTACACGATTGTTGTTGATGCCAAGATTATGAGTGATAACGGTCAGACAGACAACAAATCTGATGAAACCATTCCTGCGCCTAAGACAGATGACAGCACTTCAAAATATGCATGGAATAATACGATAATCATTATTATAGGTATCTGTATTATACTGATTGTTTTTGGAGCTGTATTCTATGTAAGGAAAAAGAGTGGTTCAGAAGAAGAATAAGTATCTGACATAGTAATTGAATAAAAGTGGGAATGTGGGAGCGTACTGGCAAAGGGTGTAACAGTATAAACATGACAAGCGGTATATGTCTTGATGAAGAGACGTATGCCGCTTATTTGCGTCAAAAATGATAAAAAATATTCGTTGAAAAAACGTTGAATGAATTTTAAAAATCTGATTTGGGTATAGAAACCATAAGTTAGTCATGCAATGGTATACTGAATAGGTATCCTCCTGCAGAAGGAGGTCCTATGCCGAAAGAAGAAAGGAAAAAGGGGACACATTTAACTTGGGATGACAGGCATGAAATTCAGAAGGGACTGAAAGAACATCGTACCTTTAAAGAGATTGCATACATTATAGGCTGTTCACCTGATACGGTTTCCAAGGAAATACGCAGGCATCGTTATCATAAGTTGCGAAGCAGGGATGGCATACTTCATGCAAGTCCAAACCGGTGTAAATACCGAAATAGCTGCAGGCGTTGGGATGTGTGTAAAAAGAAGAAGGGACATAAGTGCAGAATTCCATGCCGGGAGTGTATCAGCTGTAATAAGCTGTGTCCTGACTTTGTGGATGCACCATGCCCAATAGAACACAAGGCGCCTTATGTGTGCAATAACTGCCCCAAGTCCATCAGCTGTCTGTTTGATAAGTACCTGTATAACGCTGATTATGCCCATAAGGAGTACTGTGAAACACTTAGAAAATCCAGACAGGGAATAGACATGACCAGAGATGAACTGGCAGCATTGGACAGTCTTGTGAGCCCGCTGATCAGGAAAGGACAGCCCCTGGCACATATCCTGGCGCATCATGCAGAAGAGATTCCCTGTGGGGAACGAACGCTTTATAAGTATATCAGTGCCGGCTATCTGACCGCAAGAAATCTGGATATGCGGAGAACGGTAAGATATCGAAAAAGAGTGAGAAGCGTTCCAACTCCAAAAATCAGCTATCGTAAAAAAGAAGGACATCATTATTCAGACTATCTTGATTTTATTGCGAAAAACGAAGGCATACGAGTGGTACAGATGGACACAGTGGAAGGAAATAAAGGCGGGAAATTACTTCATACGCTGTTATGGCCGGAAAACAATCTGATGCTGGCATTTCTGATTGACACCAAAGAAATGAAGAATACCGTAGCTACTTTTGACTGGTTGGAAGAGACGTTGGGAAGTGAAATGTTTCGGGAACTGTTTCCTGTAATACTGACAGATAATGGATGTGAGTTTGCAGATCCGGAGTTGTTTGAAAAAGGACATGACGGAAAGAAGCGTACCAGACTGTTTTATTGTGAATCGAGACATTCCGAGCAAAAGGGAGAACTGGAAAAGAATCATGAGTACATAAGATATGTACTGCCAAAGGGAAGTTCGTTTGATGGATTAAACCAGGAGCAGGTGTTATGTATGGTAAATCACATCAATAATACAACAAGGCCTAAACTTCATGGTTCGACACCCATGAAGAAGGCCCTGAAGTCATTTGACAAAAATGCAATGGAAAAGCTTGGACTGGAGATCATCCCACCCGATGAAATCTGTCTGAAGCCTGAACTATTGAAATAAATAAAACAGGCAGGAGGATACAGAAAAGAATAAACAGTTGATGGCAACCAGAAGTTACTCGTGCAAAAGACTTTTGGAGGCTTCCTTTAGTGTACCCTAAAATCCATTCATTTTTAATTATTATAGGTCAGAAAGGGATGAAAAACAACCTGAAAATGGCGAGAAACAGGGCAAAGCAGAAGTTAGTCGTGCAATTCTTTTTCTGAAGCGTGGCAGTAGAAGTTACTAATGCAATCAACTTTCGTTGAAAAAATTTGTAGTTATTTGTAAGAATTTGTCGAGAAGTGCCATGTATATAATGTAGTGAGGTTTTAACATGACCAAAGACGAAGAAATCAGAATGATAAATGAAAAACTGGATTTTTATGTAATGGAGGCAAGTGATGAGGAGTTCGATACCGAAGAGGTACGCAAACTTGTGAAGCGATTAGATGAATTGGATCCCATACCATTGCCGTGGAAATCGGATGAGGAAGCATTGAAAGACTTCTGGGATTATTGCGAAGAGAGACAGAGGGAAGAACGTATAATAGCAGAGATGAAAATTAAGGGCTGAGAAGTCAGTGCCTTTGGAAAAAGTATGTGGTAAAATATATATACGAGAAACGAAATGCTGCAAGAATTGCCAGACGTAGGTCAATTCATCCTAGCTATGGATACCTGGTTTGAAAAACTGATGTAATCTAGGAAAATAGTTTAAAGTTTACATGTTATGAGCATGTATGAATTTGGAACAAAATAAAAGAATTGTGCTATACTATTGTTCAAGAAAAAAATCATTGACATATTTCAATCTATTTAGGAGGATAAACGATCATGTGTACAGCAGCAATTTATAAAACAAAAGATTTTTACTTTGGACGAACCCTCGATTATGAATTCTCTTATGGTGATCAGATAGTAATTACACCACGTAATTATGCGTTTAATTTTCGCCATGTTGGCGATATGAAAAATCATTATGCAATTATTGGAATGGCTCATGTTGCAGAGGATTATCCTTTGTATTATGATGCTATGAATGAAAAAGGAGTGGCAATGGCAGGACTGAATTTTGTCGGAAATGCTGTTTATGCCGCGATTAAGCCAGATGTGGAAAATATTGCACAGTTTGAATTTATTCCGTGGATTTTAAGTCAGAGTTCTTCTTTAGTTGAAGTTCGCGAGCTTCTTGAACGAATTAATATTGTTAATACTCCTTTCAGCGAGCAATTACCATTAGCACAATTACACTGGATCATTTCTGATGAGAATGAGTCAATTACGGTAGAATCTATGTCAGATGGTTTGCATATTTATGACAATCCAGTAGGAGTGCTTACGAATAATCCGCCATTTCCACAGCAGATGTTTCAACTAAATAATTATATGTATTTATCTCCTAAACAGCCCAGAAATACTTTCTGCGAAAATTTGGCTCTTGATGCATATAGTAGAGGTATGGGAGGATTAGGTCTTCCGGGAGATCTTTCATCTTCCTCACGATTTGTACGTGTAGCTTTTACAAAGGTAAATGCAATTTCAGGTGAATCAGAGGAAGAAAGCGTTAGCCAATTCTTCCACATTCTCGGATCTGTGGATCAGCAACGAGGATGTTGCGAAGTAGCGGATGGAAAATATGAAATCACATTGTATACGTCGTGTTGTAATGTTACAAAAGGTATTTATTATTACAATACTTATGAAAACCATCAGATTAGTGCAGTAGATATGCATGTAGAAAATCTGGATAGTGATAAAATGATTTGTTATC
>OGIA01001250.1_pt1 | contig 18200 bp, 16 predicted proteins | sample 1571671 | NCBI WGS metagenome assembly OGIA01 (sample SAMEA2582027, study PRJEB24529) | metagenome | biome: Human gut stool | place: China | collected 2011
GAAAATCTTAAAACAGTATTCTATAATGATAACCAAAAGATAACTGCAAAAACAACATCCAATTATTCTAAAAGTTCCGCCGGATATTTTAAGGAAAAGACCTATTTATTCTATAATAAAGCAGCAGTCACCAGTGGTAAACTCGCACCCAAAGGATGGAAGATAGCGGATAACAAAGTCTGGCAATTACTAAAATCATATATTAAAGAAGACGGAAGCGTTCTAAAAAGTAGCAGATTATGGAAGAAATCGGAGTATACGGCATCTGATCTGACAGAGTTCAACGCTATTCCTACAGGCATTTTCACCAAAGAGAAAGGAGCAGACTCCAGCATCTACGCATTCGCCGGAGAATATGCAATATATTGGAATATGGGAAATGATCAGAAAACATTAGCCGAGAAAAGCATCCTATTAAGATATGACAGTGATCAAACGGCAGAAGCAAACCATTCTGATTTTTGCGGCTATTCAGTGAGATGCGTATTGGAAAACAGTGAGTAATCTGCCGACTATACCTCCATGAAATAATTCAAAGAGACGCTACACAGTGTCAATGAAAACAAGGAAACAGACCGGAAATAAATTCAAAACAAACTGAAAATAACTTTTTGAGGAAAATTTAAACAGACTCTAAATGCAGAAAGATGTTTTTTAAATTATCTTTGTAGGCCGTTTACTGCGTAGAAAGAACAAAACGGCAGATAACAATATAATTAACTAAATAAAAAGCAGAAGAATATGGCAATGCATACATGGTTTGAGTGCAAAATCCGTTATGAAAAACTAATGGAAAACGGAATGAATAAAAAAGTTACCGAACCTTATCTGGTAGATGCACTCAGCTTTACAGAGGCAGAAGCACGTATTATTGAGGAAATGACTCCATTCATCACAGGAGAATTCACCGTTTCGGACATCAAACGTGCCAATTACAGCGAGCTGTTTCCCAGTGAAGAGGAATCAGCAGACCGTTGGTTTAAATGTAAACTTATCTTTATCACACTGGACGAAAAAAGCGGTGCGGAAAAGAAGACATCCACACAAGTATTGGTGCAAGCCGCCGATCTGCGTGACGCCGTAAAAAAACTGGATGAAGGCATGAAAGGTACAATGGCCGATTATCAAATCGGAATGGTGTCTGAAACTCCGCTCATGGATGTATATCCATATAGCGCAGGGCCCAATGATAAACCGGAAGTCTGATTTAGTGATTAGCGGATTAGCGACAAGTGATTAGTAGTTACGCTGTATAGGCATAAAGTTTATCACTTGTCACCAATCCACTGATCACTGATTGCTTCTTATTGCTAATGAGCTTATCATTTATCATTAATCACTTATCACTAAATACATGAATATTTCGGAGAATTTAAAGCAAGTACTGGTCGAACTGCCTGCGGGAGTCCGTCTGGTTGCTGTTTCGAAATTCCATCCCAATGAGGCGATAGAAGAAGCTTACAGCGCGGGACAGCGTATTTTTGGAGAAAGCAAAGTACAGGAAATGACAACCAAATATGAGAGTCTTCCTAAAGACATCGAATGGCATTTCATCGGACATTTGCAGACGAACAAAATAAAGTATATGGTTCCTTATGTAGCTATGATTCACGGAATCGATTCATACAAATTACTTACAGAAGTCAACAAACAGGCTGCTAAAGTAAACAGAGTCATTAAATGCCTGATACAGTTGCACATTGCACAAGAGGAGACAAAATTCGGCTTCAGTGCTGAAGAATGTAGAGAAATGTTGGCTGCCGGAGAGTGGAAACACTTGGACAATGTACAGATATGCGGACTTATGGGCATGGCCAGCAACACCGATGATACTGAACAAATAGACAGGGAATTTTGTTCTTTAAATAAGCTATTTAAAGAATTGAAAGAAACTTATTTTCCGGAATCGGACAACTTCTGTGAACTATCTATGGGGATGTCGCACGACTATCATCAGGCTATTGCCGAAGGGAGTACATTAGTACGGGTAGGAAGCAAGATTTTCGGAGAAAGAAATTATTAGTATATCATTCATTATAAAAAAACTATATATCATGACCGATTTAAAAACTACTTTTGCAGGGCTTCAACTAAAGAATCCCATCATCATTAGCAGTTCAGGCCTAACAAACAGTGCCGGAAAGAACAAAAAGTTGGCCGAAGCCGGTGCCGGAGCCATTGTACTGAAATCACTTTTTGAAGAGCAAATATTCATAGAAGCCGACCAGTTGAAAGATCCTACCTATTCGGAAGGAAATGATTATCTGGCCGAATATATCCGGGAACATAAACTTTCCGAATATCTGGAGCTGATCAAAGAGAGTAAAAAGGTTTGTGATATTCCCATCATCGCAAGCATCAATTGCTATACGGATTCGGAATGGATAAATTTCGCAAAACAGATAGAAGAAGCCGGCGCTGATGCATTGGAAATCAACATACTGGCACTCCAGTCAGACGTTCAATATAAGTACGGATCGTTCGAGCAACGTCATATCGATATTTTAAGCCACATCAAGCGAGTGGTAAAGCTTCCTGTCATCATGAAGTTGGGCGACAATCTGACCAATCCGGTAACCCTTATCGATCAACTTTACGCCAACGGTGCAGCGGCAGTCGTATTGTTCAACCGTTTCTACCAACCGGATATCGATATCGAAAAGATGGAGCATATTTCCGGCAATGTATTCAGTAATGCTTCTGACTTGTCTAAGACGCTTCGTTGGATCGGCATTGCTTCGGCAATGGTAGATAAAATCGATTATGCGGCGTCAGGCGGCATACACAAACCGGAAGCTGTTGTAAAAGCAATTCTGGCAGGAGCATCGGCTGTCGAGGTTTGTAGTGCAATCTATCAGAATACCAATATGTATATCGGAGAAATGACCCGTTTCCTCCAAACATGGATGGAAGGTAAAGGCTTTAAAAACATCGCGCAATTCAAAGGAAAACTGAATGCAAAAGATGTGCAAGGTATCAATATGTGGGAACGTACTCAATTCTTGAAATACTTTAGCAGCAAATAAAAAAACTTTAGGTCCGGTTCTGGTTGTCAACTCTTTTCTCTTTTATTTCTCAAAAGCCCAAACAAACAGATTCTAAAGTCCTAATAAAAATCAGGTACCGACGCTATGCGAATCTTATCCAGCGCTTCAAAGCAAGAATTCTTACTTACAAATTCCGGAACGATATCTTTCATCGCTGCTACAATCTTCATCTGGTCGTATGTATAACTCAACTGAACAAGATTCTCAATACGTTCTTTTACTTCATCATAATCATATTCACGAACGGTAGCGATCATAATCTTTTCGTGATAAGTAGGCTTAGTCAGCTCTTTCACATTCAGCAGTTCTTCATACAATTTCTCTCCATGACGCAAACCGGTAAACTCTATCTTCACATCCGTACGTCCGGAAAGGCTGATCATACGCTTGGCAAGGTCGACAATCTTGACCGGCTTACCCATATCAAAGATATAGATTTCACCGCCATTCCCCATACTACCGGCTTCGAGCACCAGACGACAAGCCTCCGGAATAGTCATAAAATAACGGATAATCTCCGGATGAGTTACCGTCACAGGACCTCCATGCTGAATCTGATCGCGGAAACGGGGAATGACAGAACCATTGGATCCCAACACATTTCCAAAACGGGTAGTGATGAACTGCACCGTACTTTCTCCTTTTTTCTGCAATTTCTTAGCCAAAGACTGTACATAGATTTCACAAATGCGCTTAGAACATCCCATCACATTCGTAGGATTAACTGCCTTATCTGTAGAGATCATCACAAACTTCTCAGCACCATACTTTACTGCCAAATCTGCCAAAATACGCGTACCAGCCACATTCACCTGTATAGATTCAGATACGTTATCTTCCATCATCGGTACATGTTTGTAAGCAGCTGCATGGAATATATATTGCGGTCTGAATTCACGGAATATCGCTTCAATACGGGTTTGATTAGAAATATCGGCTACAATGGTTTCCGCATCGATATCTCTCCAGCGATCCTGCAGTTCCAAACGGATGTCGTGAAGAGGTGTTTCTGCCTGGTCTACCAAAATCAACTTATAAGGATTGAATGAAGCAACCTGACGCATGATTTCACTACCGATAGAGCCGGCAGCGCCGGTAATCATCACCCTTTTTCCTTCCAGATGAGAGGCGATCTTATGAATATCCACCTCAATCGGCTCACGCTGTAAGAGATCTTCAATCTGAATTTCTTTCAGTTGAGTACGGTTCAAAGGCTGTCCTCCCCATTCACTCAAGGGAGGGGCGGTAAGCAACTTCACATTATGGGCCAACAGGAGATCTGCCATATCCGTTTTCTTCAGTTGATCCATCTTGACCGGAGAAATGATAATGGTATGTACATCACGATCATCCAGTTTTTCAATTAATGTATCATCATTGGGATACACCTTTACCCCCATCATAATTTTGTCAATCAATTCGGGTTCGTCAGCAATAAAACCACGCAAACGATAATGGTTACGCAAATTCACACGCAATGATTTTGCAATGTTGACACCTGCTTCTTTTGCACCATAAATAAAAACATTCGTAGTTTTGCTGCCATCAAAATTTAAAACTTCGAAAAGCATCTTCACAACAATGCGTGAACAAGACATCAAAGCAAAATTTATGATATAAGCCATAAACAACACACTCACCGGTGCTACCCTGACATCCATGAATGCTTCCAAAATCACGCTTACAAGTGTCAACAGACCGTATGACACTGTGAGAGATACGAAGATCCGCATAATATCCACAAAGGAAGAGAAGCGGAGTACGTTGGAGTACGTACGGAATACCCGGAAGAACACCAAGTTAATAATCACTGTCCAAAGAATGGTTCTATCAATCGTAGAAGAGTCCAGAAAAATGCTACGAAAATCATAACGAAGTGCATAGGACAACATACATGAAACTACAATGATAAAAACATCAATTAACAAAATAGTCCAAATAGGCAGTACCTTCGAAGAAAGATACCGTTGAAAAAATTTCGATTTCATCCGTTCTACAGTTTTTTTGTTTTTTTAGGCGATGCAAAGATACATTTTTTTGAGTAATCACCGCTTTATTTAACAAAATAATAAAAAAACTTTTGATTTTATGAATATTATGTAAAACAGGAAAAGACATGATAAACGTATCGAAACCATCAGATTACCATACGTTTACCATGTCTTTTCTAAACATTGGCATATCAAGCAAATATTACATCAAATTGCTGGCTAATTCACTTAACTGACTGCGTTCACCTTTCACAAGATTTACATGTACAAAAAGGTTCTGTTCTTTCATACGGTCGATCATATAAACCAATCCATTGGACTGGCTATCCAGATAGGGCTGGTCGATCTGCTGAATATCTCCGGTAAATACCATCTTAGTACCTTCACCCGCACGTGTGATAATGGTTTTTATTTCATGAGGAGTCAAGTTCTGGGCTTCGTCGATGATACAATAAGTTTCGCTTAAACTGCGTCCGCGTATGAAAGCGAGCGCTTCAATAACCAACTGTTCACTTTTTTGCATATCTTCCAGACGCTTTACTTCGGTGGAATTGGCCGCAAACTGCCGCTTAATAACATTTAAGTTATCAAACAAAGGTTGCATATAGGGTGCCACCTTCTCCTTGGCATCACCCGGAAGAAAACCTAAATCCTTGTTTGAAAGTGCGACAATGGGGCGTGCCAACAAAATTTGTTTATAATCGGTCAAGTTGCCCAAAGCAGCCGCCAATGCCAGTAAGGTTTTACCCGTACCGGCTTTACCGGTCAAAGCCACCAATTTCACATTAGGATCATTCAGAATTTCGAAAGCAAAACTCTGTTCGGCATTACGGGGTTCGATTCCATAGTTTTTCGTCTTATTCACCCGGCAAACCGTATGCGTAAAAGGATTATACCGGGCAAGCACACTGCTGCGGTCACTCTTCAGAATGAAACATTCGTTAGGATGAATGACATTCTTAAAATCGAATTCGCTGATATCCAAACCTTCACGGGCAGAATAAATCCGGTCGATCAGTGCCGGATCGATGCCTTCAAAAATTTCGTTGGACTTCTCAAAAATATCGATGTTAATTACCTTATCGGTAATATAATCTTCGCAAACCACCCCAATAGAGCGGGCCTTCATACGCAAATTGACATCTTTGGTCACCAGAATTGTCTTCATATCGGCATGTTTCCGCGCCAGATAATCGGCAACGGCAAGAATCTGATGATCTGGCTTGCGCGAAGGAAACGAATCACGCACTACCGGAGAATCGACCTCACCCGTTATAACGAACAAACGCCCTAACCCCTCACCCAGCGAAGCACCGCTGGTAAAAAGATTGTCATCGGTGATCAGATCGAGCTCTCTGACAAACTCACGGGCGTTGTAGTTGATCTGTTCATTTCCCTTCTTGAACTTATCCAGTTCTTCGAGCACAACAATGGGGAGATAAATATCATTCTCTTGGAAATTCTTCAAGCAATTGTAGTCGTGAAGGATAACATTTGTGTCAAGCACAAAATTTTTCTTTGTTCCCATACTCTTCGTTAGATTTAAAATGTTGATATTTGCAATCCGGTAAAGCAATCGGTCACTACGATGAAAGATTGACGCACCTAAGATAAGAAATAAAAGGGCAAAAGAGATTTCTTGCCAGTTAAATATTATAAAAGATGGACTATCAGAACACTTTAAAGTACTTATATGAGAGTGTCCCCATGTTCCAGCAAATCGGAAGCGGAGCATATAAAGAAGGATTAGCAAACACGAGAGCATTGGATGAATACTTCGAACACCCCCACCGGAAATACCGTACGATACATGTGGGAGGCACCAATGGAAAAGGTTCCTGTTCGCATACCTTGGCAGCCATCCTGCAAGAAGCCGGTTACCGGGTAGGACTTTATACATCTCCGCATCTGGTTGATTTCCGCGAACGTATCCGGATCAACGGAGAAATGATGCCGGAAACGTATGTTGTAGATTTTGTAGAAAAGCACCGGAGCTTTTTCGAACCGTTACATCCTTCTTTCTTTGAACTGACCACCGCCATGGCTTTCCGCTACTTTGCCGATGAAAAAGTGGATGTAGCACTCATTGAAGTCGGGTTGGGGGGACGTCTCGATTGTACCAACATCATCACCCCCGATCTATGCGTCATAACCAACATCAGTCTTGACCACACGCAATTTTTAGGAAACACATTAGCCGAGATAGCAGGAGAAAAAGCCGGAATCATCAAAAAAGGAACCCCTGTTGTCATCGGAGAGGCTACAGAAGAGACCCGACCGGTATTTGCAGGAAAAGCAGAAGAAATGCACGCACCCATTGTTTTTGCAGAAGACGATAACCGGATTTTAAAAGCAGAAAACAGCGATAACGGACTACTATATGAAACCCGTGAATATGGCTGCCTGCAAGGAGAATTGGGAGGGTATTACCAAATAAAAAACACCAATACGATACTTCATGCCCTGTCACAGCTAATAGCGTTGGAGTATGCCATCAAAGAAGAAAATATCCGCCACGGCTTTGCCCGCGTCAACGAACTGACCGGACTTATGGGACGTTGGCAAAAGCTAAGTGACCACCCACTGCTTATCTGTGACACAGGACACAACACAGGTGGAATTACTTACATCACCCAACAGATAAAATCAATCGTATACGACCATCTTCACATTGTAATAGGGATGGTGAATGATAAAGATATCCGTGGCGTACTGAACCTGCTGCCACAAGATGCGACGTACTATTTCACAAAAGCCAGCGTGAAACGGGCATTGCCGGAAGAGGAGTTAAAAAGAACCGCCCGTGAATTCGGACTACATGGCAATACTTATCCCACAGTAACCGAAGCCGTACGCGCCGCCCAAGAAAAAAGCCTCCCAAAAGATTTTATCTTTGTAGGAGGCAGTAGTTTCATTGTAGCCGATCTGTTAGCGAACCGCAATGCACTCGATCTCGACTAAAGCATCTTTGGGCAAAGCCTTCACCGCCACAGCCGAACGAGCCGGGAAAGCACCGTCGAAATAAGTGGAATATACGCCGTTCATCCCTGCAAACAAAGACATATCCTGAAGGAAGACAGTCGTTTTGACGATGTCGGCCATTGTCAATCCGGCTGCTTCAAGAATATGCCTGATATTTTCCAGAGACTGACGGGCCTGTGCTTCTACCCCTTCGGGCATTATTCCTGTGGCTGCATCAATGGGGAGCTGTCCCGATACAAATACCATACCGTTCGCTTCGATAGCCTGGCTGTAAGGACCGATAGCTCCCGGAGCTTTCTCACTGCAAATTACCTTTTTCATTGTATTTCCTAATTTTTATAGCCTCTCCCCAATCCTCTCCATAGGAGAAGGGAATAGACACTCATGATTATCAATCAGTTATAAAACCAACTTAGTCCCCTCTCCCACGGAGAGGGTTAGGGAGAGGTCTCGTACTCTTATCATTTTCCGCTCCGAAGGTAAGAAAAAAAAGATTTTGATAAAAATTATAAGAAAAAAAGTGGATGTCCGTGCAGTATTCTTTGAAAAGCTGCATTTACTATATAGTTATACAAGAGATTACCTAAACTAACTTTGATAAAACCGAAACCTAAACTTGACTGAAAAGGAGATGAGAGAGAGAGTGTTTTTATGAAAATCTCCAAAAAGAAACCCCTATCCTACTGCGAGGACAGGGGTTTCCCTTTTTTATTACGATCTATCGATATTTTATTTGCAATGTTTCTTGATCAGCTCATCCACATTGGTATCTCCCAATTCCTTGGCTTTTGCAAAACTGGCACATGCCTCTTCCTGCTTTTTCATTTGTATCTGGCAAATACCCATGATGCGATAGGCTTCGGCATACTTCGGATCGACTGCCAAAGCCTCATCCAAAGCTTTTAACGCTTCTTCATAACGGCCCACACGAAGATTTACCACCGCTTGTTCCGCACGATAAGTCAACTCTTTCGGGTTAAGTTCGATGGCTTTGGCTATATCATCAAGGGCACGTTGGTATTGGCGCGCTTTAATAGCCGCCTGTTCACGATAATAATAGAACACATCGTTCACCTGCCCGCTCACGGCATTAAAATAAGTATCATAATCGAGCATGGCAGCCCGGTATTGCTCTGCATTCATGTTCATCTGTGCACGCTCCAACACGTAAGGGGCATCCGCTACGGCAACCGGCTGCGGGCAACGGGCAATGCAACTGTCCATCATTATGACAATTTCCTTCGGATCAGCATCCATCATTTCCATCGTCTTGGCAGCATTAAAGAAAGTGGCAGGCGATGCCAGATTACTGCGGTTCACCTTTCCATAACAGGCAAGTGCGGCAGGATAATCCTGTTTTGCAAATAGAATATCGCCTTCCAACTGCACATATACAGGCAATGAATCGATAGCCAAAGCACTGTGCACATAGTCCAAGGCTTTCTCATATGTCCAGTCTTTATAGGTCTTTTCAGGTTTACCCAACTGATAATTATAAATCTGCTTGGATATGTTATAATACACATCATCTTTCTTCTTGGCCACTTTCAGAGCCCGTTCCATATCCGCCGCCGCTTTATCGAAATCCGCATCCTCTTTACCGCCAAAAACAAACGTCGAAGCACGACGAAGGTATCCGTCCGGGCTATTCGGGAATTGTTTCACAAAATCATCAAGCAACGACACATATTCTTCCTGACTTACCTGCGAAGAAGCCACATACAAATATACAAGCGCCTGCTCCTCCGTATCGGGTAATCCTTTCTTTATACCAATATTCCGCAGTGTAATATCGCCGAGCGACAATGCGCTGATGCCTTGCGACATAGCGAAAGCGGCACCGGCTGCATAACAGATACTGGCAGTATCCTGTCCGGACGCTTTTTGCGCAAGCCCGAATACTTGTCCGTTGGCATCAGCCACCGGGCAACTCACCATTTTATCTTTCAGACGCATGTCGAGCGTATAATAACTGTAATTATCTTCTATTTTTGTCACCTTCTTTACCTTTCCTTGTGTGCATGTGCGGTCTTTCTGAGTGGAATAAGGCAACAGGTAAGCCTCTGCACCGACAGCCGGTGCCACAGTAGCTACTGTAAGGGCAGGCACTTTCTTTTCCGTGATAGCTACCCGGAACTTGATGACATCGTACATATCATTCGCTCCCAAAACGGCATCCACCGGCATTTGCTTTCCTTCCGAATTAATAATAACGGCGCGTTCCGCTCCCTTGAACAAGGAATAATCAGACAACGCCACCCCGTCTTCGGTTACAAAAAAGCCGTTTCCGGTATTCAGAATCTTATCATTTTTGTCATAAATAACCACCGAGAACACGGCACGTTTGGCTTTCTCTACCCATTTAGGCGCCTGTGCCATACTCCATTGTACCGACAGGCAGACAAATATAAAAGGTAATAATAAGAATTTCTTCATAATTTTATTGTTTTTAAAGCCTCTCCCCAACCCTCTCCACAGGAGAGGGGGTACAGATACTATTGTTTATTAATCAGTTATGAAACTAACTTATCTCCCTCTCCCACGGAGAGGGTTGGGGAGAGACTTCACTTTCTATTTAAGTTGAATATTAAAAAACAAAAACCGGCAGATGATTTCCTGCTAATCCAAATGACGTTGCTTTACCGCTTCGTAAATCAAAATACCGGCAGCCACCGAAACATTGAGTGACTCGATACTACCCAACATCGGTATTTTCACCCACTCGTCACAAAGAGCAAGATTCTCGTATGACACTCCCGTATCTTCCGCTCCCATAATTATGCACATCGGACCCGTATAGTCGCCTTTCGTATAGTCATAATCTCCTTTTTCGGTAGCGGCAACAATGCGGAAGCCACTGTCTTTGAGGTACTGCAAAGTACTTTTCAGGCTCTGTTCGCGACAAACCGGCAGGGTATGCAAAGCTCCGGCAGAGGTCTTCATTGCATCGGCATTCACCGACACACTGCCACGTGCAGGGATGATAACGGCATCTACCGCCGCACACTCGCAAGTACGGGCAATGGCACCAAAATTACGCACATCGGTTATACCGTCGAGCATCACAAAGATAGGGTTCTTACCTTCCTCAAAGAGAAAAGGTACAAGATCTTCCGTCTTCTGGTAAGTAACGGAGGAAATAAACGCTACCACTCCCTGATGATTTTTGCGGGTAATGCGGTTGATACGTTCTACCGGAACACGCTGTACCGGGATGAGCGTACCTTTCAAGGCGGCAAACAACTCCTTAGACAATTCACTCTGGATATCTTTCTTCACCAGAATCTTATCAATCTCTTTACCAGCCTGAATGGCCTCTATCACGGCACGAACGCCGAAAATCATTTCACTTTTATCAATCATCTATTTATTTACTATTTGATAGTTCTAATTTACTATTCAGCAGGGATTTTGCATTCTCCAATGCAGCCTCCGTCAGCGTAGCCCCACTCAGCATATGTGCTATTTCCTCTACCCTTTCTTCATCGGTAAGACGGCGGATATGGCTATTCGTTTCCATGTCATTATCACGTTTGTATACCTTATAGTGCGCACGTCCGCGTGCAGCAATTTGCGGCAGATGCGTGATACTGATCACCTGCCTTTCCTGCTCTCCCATCTCTTGCATGATATCCGCCATCCGATCGGCGATTTCACCGGAAACACCGGTATCGATTTCATCGAACACAATGGTGGGAAGTTTTACCGCACCGGCTATCATGGCCTTAACAGACAACATGACTCTGGCTATTTCACCGCCGGAAGCCACCGAAGAGATGTTCTGCAACGCACCGTTCTTATTGGCCGAGAAAAGGAAACTCACTGTATCTTCCCCCTGCATTCCGGGTTCCTTGCGTAACCCCATCTCCACCTGAAAACGCACATTGGGCATCCCCAACGGCACCAACCGGGAAGCCATCTGTTTTTCCACCTCACGGGCGGCAACAGTACGGGCCTTGGTGAGCAAGGCAGCCTGCTTTTTCACTTTATTATATTGCGTATCCCGCCGGGCGGCCAAAGCAGCAATACGGTCGTCAAAGGAGGTAATAGTGGCAAGCCTGTCACGATACTCTTCCGTCAGCCTTACCAACTCTTCCACCGTTTGTACACGATGTTTTTGCTCTAAAGAATAAATCAGGTTCAGACGGCCGTTCACTTCATCCAACCGCACAGGATTAAACTCTATATCTTCACTTTGAGTGCTGATTTCATCAATGATGTCTTTCAACTCAATATAAGTGCTGTGCATGCGTCCGGCAAGTTCCGTAGCCGGCTGATAAACTTTCTGCAATGACGAAAGCATAGCGGCACTCTCTTTCAATACCGGCAACAAACCGCCTTCATCCGCAGAGAACGCTTGTCCGATCCGATACAACCCTGCCTTGATTTCTTCGGCATGGCTGAGGGTTTCGGACTCTTGTTCCAACTCTTCCTGCTCACCTTCGGCGAGATGCGCTTCTTCGAGCTGCTCAAGCTGAAAACGAATATAGTCTTCGTCCGCCTTGCTCTGCTCGGCACGAACCGTCAACTCATCCAATTCCTTTTCCAACAGTTTCCAGTCGGTATAGGCCCGACGATAGTCAGCTAAAATGTCCTCGTTATGTGCCAGAATATCAAGCACGTTCAGTTGAAAGCCCTCTTTGTTCAACAGCAAATTCTGATGCTGTGAATGCACATCGACCAACTGCTCACCCAGTTCTTTCATCTGTGCCAGTGAAGCAGGCGTATCATTGATAAACGCACGGCTCTTGCCCGAGGCTTGCACCTCGCGGCGAAGAATACACTCTTCTTCGTATTCCAGTTCATTCTCGTCAAAAAAAGATTGCATTCCATAAGCGGAAATGTCAAAACGAGCCTCTATAATACATTTTGATGCTCCTTGCCGGATGGCTTTCACATCGGCACGTTGCCCCAACAACAGCCCGATGGCGCCGAGTATAATAGACTTTCCGGCACCGGTTTCGCCCGTGATGACGGAAAATCCCGTTTCAAAGCGGATATCCAGCTTCTCTATCAAAGCATAATTCTGAATATACAGTGAACGTAACATAATAATAATGTGCCAATTAATCAATATGCCAATGTGCCAATTAACCAATATGTCAATGCACCGATTAATCAATGTGCCAATTGCTCAATGTAGCGATTGCCCGATATGTCGATTGGCGGTGTACACACATAGATCTATTTACATTTTAATTATTCAATTTATAAAATCTCAACCCGGATACAGGAAAAAGCAACATCATACTACTTCAATGCCCCGTATTCAAGCACCTCACTGTTTCGATTTTATCTGATCCCACGAAGTATTTTGCGAAGGATTGATATTCGAAACAATCTGGTAAACCGTTTCCCGTTCATTCTGGGCAGCAGGCGACTTTCCACCATAGATATTGATGAGTTCATCTTTCTTTATCTCCGTAAAGATGACAGGCAATGAGGACATCGGCTTGTTATCCCGCGCCTGTTTCAGCCCGGCAATCGAGGCAGTGATAGCAGCACGCCCCCGAGTAGCGTTAGTCGCCATTTCATCCAGTCCTTTGCGATGATAATCATACATCATCTGACGGAGCGGACTCATACCGGGGTCCAGATAATCGTTAATAACGGCATAACGGTTACGACTGTCATCAAATGCCTTCCAACCTTTTTCATTGAGCGTCTGCGCAGCTGTCACCACGCTCTCCGCCGCATGAAGTATCTCCGTTCCACCTTCCGGCGCCATCGTATCCATGTCCAGACCGATCATCAGATAGACATAATAGGCGATAACGGCTGTAAGGTTGTTGTCAATCTGATTATCCCGTAATTCCAACGGATCGAACTCGCGATAATTGAACTCCACGTTGTTGTCTTTGAACATGAATACCGGAGATTGATACCCCGACTGATAGACCGGACGGGTAGACTGCACAATCAGTTCACAGCCCCAACGCCCCTCCGCTTCGTCATAGCTCTTCACTGTGAAATTCATCGAACACCGGATACGTTCGTTTACCTCGTACTGCGCCTGCGTCCAGTGCCGCTCATTGATAAACTCGGTCAGTGCCGTTTCAAACGTTTTGAACACTTGCACATTGGTTCCCTGCACTTGAGAATGGTTGACAGCCACTTTGCAGTCCAACTCCTGAGCCGAAAGCCACAAAGGAAACGACACTGTGGCAAAAACGCCCAGCATTCTCCACAACACGCCACTCCATTTATCTCGCATCCTACTCGTCTTCATCGCAATTCCTCCACTAAACGGTCGATAATATCTTGTGCTACCTCTGTCTTCGGTTTCAACGGATAATCCGTGTTCCCCTGACGATCGATAATACTGATTTTATTGGTATCGCAACGGAATCCGGCACCGGAATCATTCAAAGAGTTAAGCACGATAAAATCAAAATTCTTACGTTCTAATTTACTTTGGGCATTATGCCGCTCATCATTTGTTTCAAGAGCAAAACCGACAAGCTTCTGCCGTCCGTTTTTCATCTGTCCCAAAGTAGCGGCAATGTCCTGAGTCGGTTTTAAACGCAATACCAAATCCTCTTTTTCACGTTTTATCTTATGATCCGCCATCGTTTCGGGCGTAAAATCAGCTACCGCCGCACAAAGAATTCCCGCATCGGCCTCCCGGAAATGACGTTGCGCTTCCTCTGCCATTCCGGCAGCACTTTCCACATCGATACGACGGATACGCGAATGACGTGTTTGCATCTGCACCGGACCGGTTACCAACACAACCTCAGCCCCACGTCCGGCACATTCTTCAGCCAACGCAAAACCCATTTTCCCGGAAGAATAATTCCCGATGAAACGCACCGGATCAATTTTTTCGTAAGTAGGACCGGCCGTAATCAATATCTTTTTCCCCGCCAAATCACAAGAGGACGGAAAAAACTCATCAAGGACACGAATGATATTTTCCGGTTCTTCCATTCGCCCCTTTCCCTCCAAATGACTGGCTAAGAATCCGGTACCCGGCTCGATGATATGATTTCCATACGAACGCAAAGTATCCAGATTGGCTTGTGTAGAAGGATGGGCATACATATCAAGGTCCATCGCCGGTGCAACAAACACTGGAGCTTTGGCAGACAGGTAGGTAGTTATCAACATGTTATCCGCTATTCCATTGGCCATTTTACCGATGGTGGCAGCCGTAGCAGGCGCTATCAGCATGGCATCCGCCCACAGCCCCAAATCCACATGACTGTTCCACGTACCATCACGCTGAGCAAAAAACTCGCTGATGACAGGCTTGCTCGTCAATGCAGACAGTGTGATCGGAGTTATAAACTCTTTCCCCGCCGGCGTGATGACAACCTGCACTTCCGCACCCCGTTTTACCAGTCCGCGAATAATGTAACACGCCTTATATGCAGCGATACTACCCGTAATTCCTAAAACTATTTTTTTACCTTTCAGCATGAAAAGATTTATGATTTATGAATTATGACTTATGAGGGATAATGTGATTTATGAATTGTGATTTTATGAATTATAATTCATAAATCATCTCATTTTGTGATCAAATTGCTCATCTCCCTCAACCGGATTTTCGTAAGCATGGCTTTGGTATTGAGTGTAAAGTCACTGTTCAGAATCCAGCTATAATACCCCGGATCTTTTTTCAGCACTTCGCTTACCGACTGCCCTTTGTACTTACCGAAGTTGAAAACTTCCACTCCGTTGTCATCATAAACCATCCGGCCGGCAAAGTCCACATTTTTGTTAAAGCTGGAATAATCGGCCAGATAGGCTATGTCGTTTTGCAACTCCGGATAACGGTCAAGCTGCGCTTTCAGTACCTCATAGGTAGCACGCGTATCAGCTTCGGCCGTATGCGCATCTTCCAGATTCTTCTCGCAATAAAACTTGTAAGCAGCCGAAAGGGTACGTTGCTCCATCTTGTGGAAAATCACCTGAACATCCACAAACTTACGCTTGCTAATGTCTATATCGACACCGGCACGAAGAAATTCTTCCACCAATACCGGCACATCGAAACGGTTGGAATTAAATCCCGCCAGATCGGCTCCTTCAATGTCATAGGCAATGTTTTTGGCAACCTCCTTGAATGTGGGACAATCCGCTACATCGGCATCATAAATGCCATGAATGGCCGAAGAAGCTTCGGGAATGTGCATTTCCGGATTGATACGCAAGGTTTTAGCCTCTTCATTGCCGTTAGGATATACTTTGAGATAACAAATTTCTACGATCCGGTCTGTGTTGATATTGGTACCCGTTGTTTCCAGATCAAAAAAAACAATAGGGTTCTTTAGGTTCAATCTCATGCTTAATTTAGTTGAAAGTTGAAAGCTTATTTAGTTGAGAGTTGAAAATTGAGAGTTGAAAATTAAAAGTTAACCACACTATCATGCTGCATAGTAACTTTCAACTTTCAACTCTCAACTTTCAACTGCATTTAGTCGTTTAGCATCATCGGCATCAACAACATGAGCAGGTCTTCGTTTTCTTCCTGTTCCACTGGCACTACTACGCCGGCGCGTGAAGGATCTGCCAATTCTATCACCACCTCTTCTGCCGAAATGTTGTTCAGAATATCAATCAGGAATGTCGATTTGAAGCCGATACTCATTGGGGCACCCGCATACTGGCATACCTGCGTTTCTTCGGCCGAAGTGGAAAAGTCGATGTCTTGGGCGGAAACTACAATTTCATTTTCCTGAATACGTAGCTTGATCAAGCTGCTTGCCTGTGACGAGAAAATGGACACACGACGCAAAGCACCGATCAGTTGCTGACGGTCCACCGTCACCTTGTGCGGATTATTCTGCGGTATCACCGAGTTGTAGTTCGGATAACGGCCTTCGATAAGACGGCATACCATACGGTAGTTTTCAAGCGTAAACACGGCATTGCGTTCGTCGAATTCGATAACAACCATCCCGCTTTCCTTCGGCAACAGATTCTTGAGCAGCGTAGCCGGTTTTTTAGGCAGGATAAAGGCGGCACGCTCATTTCCACGGGCAGCCAGCGTTTTACAACGTACTAACTTATGTCCGTCCGAAGCCACCATCGTAATGTCTTCGGTAGTAATATCAAAATAAATACCATTCATCACCGGACGTAATTCATCATCTGCCGTAGCAAACACACTCCGGTTGATTCCACCCAACAGAATCTGTGCGTCCATTTCCACACGTACGGCATTGTCCCCCAACACTGCCGATTGAGGAAATTCATCGGCATTCTGCCCCACAAGGTTGTATTTTCCGTTCTGATACTGCACTGTTATTTCGTATGTTCCGGTATTCACATCGAAAGTCAACGGCTGTTCGGGAATCTCCTTCAAAGCATCGAGCAGGGTTTTGGCAGTCACGGCAAAACGGCCGTTCATGTCACTTTCATTGACTTCGATAGAAGTTACCATCGTCGTTTCGCTATCGGAAACGGTCACAGACAACGTTCCGTCTTCCAGTTCGAAGAGGAAACAATCCAAAATAGGCAACGCGTTTTTTGAGTTTATCACACGGCTGATGGCCTGTAAATGGCTGAAAAGCGCAGTACTTGAAACGATAAATTTCATATATTTCCGAATGTTTAATTTTTAATTTTATTAATGCACAAAGTTACGAAAAAAGATTGGGGTGCACCAACAAAACAAAAGAAAAAACACAGGGTTGTATTTCGAATATTCCTAAAATATCGTAACTTCGCCGCAGAATTAAAAATTATCACAATGGAATTTACAGGAAAAATTATCGCTATACTCCAACCCAGAGGCGGAGTTTCTAAAACCGGGAACGAATGGAAATCCCAGGAGTACGTTATCGAAAACCACGACCAGTATCCGCGCAAAATGTGTTTCGACGTATTTGGCGCTGACAAAATAGAACAATTCAACATCCAGATGGGCGAAGAACTTACCGTGTCTTTCGACGTCGATGCACGCCAATGGCAAGACCGTTGGTTCAATAGTATCCGCGCTTGGAAGGTAGAACGCGTAGGAGCAGGAGCACCGATGACTCCGGGAGCACCCGTTCCTCCTCCGGCACCGACAGCTGCACCGGAATTTATTGCCGGCGACGCCAAAGACGACCTGCCGTTCTAAAAAAGAAATTACCAGCAAGATTTCAAATCGATCCTAAGAAAACGGGATTACTTGGAATACCAGAAAACCGAAGGGGATGAATCAAGACTCCCATTCGGTTTTCTGGTA
>OGIA01001255.1_pt1 | contig 18165 bp, 9 predicted proteins | sample 1571671 | NCBI WGS metagenome assembly OGIA01 (sample SAMEA2582027, study PRJEB24529) | metagenome | biome: Human gut stool | place: China | collected 2011
CCAGCGAAATTCGGTCTGCCGTCCTACTGGTGCATGGAGAAAAGGCGCACTCCCGTTATTTCAGCGAGGGTGCATATGAAAAGCTGACCGGAGACGGTAGTATTGTTCGGCGTGGTATGTTTAATGTATACCAAAAGAAGAACGATTATTACTTTGAAGTACCATCGAATTTATTGGGAAGGGATCTGTTGGTTGTGAACAAATTGCAGCGTGTTCCCGTAGAACTGAACGAAGCGGGAGTCAATCGCGGAGTGAATTATGAAAATCAGATGGTGCGCTTTGAACTCGATAAGGCAACCAATAAATTGCTGATTCGTCAAAGTCGCGTATTGCCGCTTTCGCCTGCCGAAGATGCTATCAGTGAGTCGGTGCGTAACAACTATATCTCTCCGTTGATAGCCGGTTTTAAAGTAGAAGCGTATAATAACGACTCTACCGCGATGGTGATTAAAGTGAATGATATTTACGACGGGACGGAGACGAGTATCAATAATGTATTTACCAATATCAATCTCGGTACGTCTGCCATAAAGAACCTGTCTCGTATTCTTTCCATCAAATCGTTTGAAAATAACGTGGTGGCTACTTCCGAACTGACGACGAAAGTGACCGAAGGAACTACTTCCGTATATGTTACGGTAGAGGTGAGCTCTTCGCTGATGTTGCTTCCGGAAAAGCCGATGACAGGCCGTTTGGATAATGCCCGTGTCGGATATTTCACTAATCCGCTGTTGAGTTATAGCGATGGCCAGCAGAAGGTAGAAGAGAAGCAATTCATTACCCGTTGGCGTCTGGAACCGAAACCGGAAGACCGCGAACGTTATTTGCGTGGAGAGTTGGTAGAACCGGCCAAGCCGATCGTGTTCTATATCGAAAATTCTACTCCATATCGTTGGCGTAAATACATCAAGCAAGGTATAGAAGACTGGCAGGTTGCTTTCGAACGTGCGGGTTTTAAGAATGCTATTATTGCCAAAGAAGTGACGGACAGCATGATAATAGATATGGATGATGTGAATTATTCCGTACTTACTTATGCTGCTTCTACCAAAGCCAACGCTATGGGGCCTTCTATTCTCGATCCCCGTTCGGGCGAGATTCTTGAAGCCGATATCATGTGGTGGCACAACGTACTCGGTATGTTGCAAGAATGGATTACCGTGCAGACAGGCGCTATCCGTCCCGAAGCCCGTGGAGTAAAGATCTCTGATGAGTTGATGGGAGACGCCATGCGTTTTGTAGCATGCCATGAGGTAGGTCACTCTTTGGGATTACGCCACAACATGATGGGGTCATGGGCATTTCCTACGGATTCATTGCGTTCCAAGACATTCACCGACCGTATGAATTCTACTTCTTCCTCTATCATGGATTATGCCCGTTTCAACTATGTGGCTCAACCGGGTGACGGAGTAACCGCACTTTCACCGCATATCGGTCCTTATGATCTGTTTGCCATTGAATATGGATACCGTTGGTATGGTAAGGAGACACCGGAAGCGGAAAAGGATTTGCTTTATGATTTCCTGAGCCGTCATACGGACCGTCTTTATAAATATAGTGAAGCACAGGATGTGCGCGATGCCGTAGACCCGCGTGCACAGAATGAGGATCTGGGAGATGATGCCATACGTTCCTCTCAATTGGGTATTGCAAATCTGAAGCGTGTGGTTCCTGAAATAATAAAGTGGACTACGACCGGTGAGAAGGGGCAGACGTATAAAGAGGCTTCCCGTCTGTATTACGCTGTTATCAATCAGTGGAACAACTATCTTTATCATGTAATGGCCAATATCGGTGGCATTTATCTTGAGAATACGATTGTTGGTGACGGACAGAAAACGTATACGTTCGTAGAAAAAGAGAAGCAACAGGCCGCATTGAAATTCCTGCTGGATGAAGTGTTGACTTATCCGAAATGGCTGTTCGATGCTGAGGTGGGAGAGTATACTTATCTGCTTCGCAATACTCCGATGGGAGTCGTTGAAAATGCGCCTACACAAGTTCTGAAAAATGCGCAATCTTATATCCTTTGGGATTTGCTGTCGAATACGCGTCTGATGCGCATGCTCGAAAACGAATCGGTAAATGGAAAGAAAGCTTTCACGGCCGTAGAACTGATGGACGGTTTACACCGTACTATTTTTGCTACGACCGAGCGTGGGGCGATTCCCGATGTAATGACACGTGCCTTGCAAAAGAATTTCTTGGATGCTTTGATTACGGCTGCCGCCGAGAATGAAAGTGTGAAATTCAGTAAGAAGTTGATGAACGACCATTTCCTGCTGGATCATCAGCAGGCTGTTTGCAGTTGCGATGAATACGCCCATCGTTCATTGGATGCCGACCGCATGGGAGCACGTCGTGAGGTGAATTTCTATGGCTCGCAGATAAACCGCGTATCGGATGCGATTTCTGTGAAGCGTGGCGAGTTGCTTCGTATCAAAGACTTGCTTCAAAGCCGTTTGGGAACATCGGATGTAGCTACGAAGTATCATTATAAAGACATGATCCTGCGCATCAATACTGCGTTGGGAATCTAAATTGGAAATTAGAATATAGGAGTTGGAAGTTAGAATCCATTCGGGGCGGGAGCAGAACCATGCTGATATGCTGCATAGATTCTAACTACTAACTACTGACTACTAACTACTTATATTGTATTAATGAAAAGAACAATCAGTTATTTACTATTTTCTCTTTGCTGTGTCATCGCCTTTGGAACAAGTGCGGCAGAAAGAAAAATTACAGGTGTAGTTATCGCCGGTGATTACAAAGAGCCCTTAATCGGTGCCTCTGTGTTTGTGTCATCCGAAAACTTAAAGAAAGCGGGCAGCAGCCAGACTTCCTTGGGGGTGATAACGGACATGGATGGAAAGTTTACTATTAATGTGCCGGAAGGTGTGACCAGCCTTCAGTGCAGTTATGTGGGATATGAATCGCAAACAATACATCTGGCAGCCGGAAAAAACAGTTATGAGGTTGTACTGCAACCGTCGGCACATATGCTTGATGCGGTTGTTGTAACGGGATACCAGACTATCGAACGTCGTAAACTGACGGCGGCAGTTACCAAGCTTGATATTACCGATGACAAGATCGGTTCGGTCATGAGTATCGACCAGGCACTTTCCGGACAGGTAGCGGGGTTGTCCTCTATCGCTTCTTCGGGTGCTCCCGGTGCCGCTCCTAAGATTCGTATTCGTGGTACTGCTTCTTTGAACGGTACACAAGATCCTCTTTGGGTGCTCGATGGGGTGCCGATGACAGGAACGGAGATTCCGACTATGGAAGACTTGAAAGATATCGACAACATCTATCAGTCGGCTATTGCCGGTTTGAATCCTGCCGATATCGAAAGTATCACTGTTTTGAAAGATGCTGCTGCTACGGCTATTTATGGAGCACGTGCGGCAAATGGTGTCATCGTGATTACCACTAAAAACGGTAGGGCAGGGAAACCACAGATTACTTTCTCTACCAAGTTGTCTTATTCTCCTAAGTTTGATATCGATCGTTTGAATTTGCTGACTTCGGATGAAAAGGTGAACTTGGAACTTGATTTGTTGCAAAGTGACTATACGTATCGTGAAAATAAAGGAGAAGTAGCCCGTATCATTTCCCGTTATGGATTGACAAATGCCTATAAGAACGGGGGATGGAGTGCACTGTCAACGCAAGCCCAGAATGAGATTACCAATTTGCGTTCGATAAATACGGATTGGAATGATATTCTATTCCGTGGTACTTTCAATCAGGAATATAATGTCAGTCTTTCCGGTGGTTCTGAAAAGGCTACTTATTATACTTCTTTGGGATATTATGATGAGAAAGGTAATGTGAAAGGTGTGGAAGCCGATCGTCTGAATATGGTTTTAAAGACTTCTTATAAAGTCAATAAGATGTTGAAAGTCGGTGCGTCCTTATTTGCTAATCGCAGAACTAACAAATCCAATCTTACAGACTCGGATGGTTTCTCCAATCCGGTGTATTATTCACGTAGGGCAAATCCTTATCAAACGCCTTTTGATGAAGATGGCAATTACGTTTATGACATCGATATTCAAGGAAAAGGGGATTCGGATTTGAAGTTCAATGTATTCGAAGAACGGAATAATACTTCGTATGAACAGACCACTAATGCCTTATCGGCTATTTTCGATGTAGAACTTCGGTTTAATGATAAGTTTAAAGCTACATCACAAGTTGGTCTGCAATTGGATGCCGTATCTAAGGAATCGATTGCCGATCACGATACTTATGCAATGCGTAAGGATAAAGAACGTACAACGATGTCTTCTCTCAACAACCAGTCTTTCTTGCCGGACGGGGGGAAGCATACGGAAACGGCAAGCAGCAATTCTCAGGTGAACTGGAAGAGTCAGGCCGAATATCGTGATTCTTATAATGACATTCATGAATTTGAAATGATGGTCGGAACGGAAATCAGGAAAACCTGGTATAGTTCTTTGACGAGTACAGGTTATGGCTATGACCGTAAGACTTTGACCACTAAGCCTGTGATATTTCCGAATGAATCTTGGGCACGTTCGTATCCGTTGCACACTAAGACCTATCAGGAAAATGCGTATGCTTCTTTCTTTTCAACGGCTTCTTACTCCTTACTTCAACGCTATACAGTAGGAGGAAGTGTTCGTTTTGATGGTTCTGACATATTCGGGGTTTCTAAGAAATATCGCTTTCTGCCGTTGTATTCGTTCAGTGGACTTTGGAGAATCAACAATGAACCGTTTATGAAAGACTTTAAGAAGATCGATAATCTGGTCATTAGAGCTTCTTATGGTGTGCAGGGAAATATTGATAAGAGTACTTCGTCATATGTAATGGGAAATTATAATAATGTCAGCATATTACCGGATGTGACAGAAGAGATGATCGTATTGGGAACTCCGCCCAACAAACGTTTACGTTGGGAAAAGACAAAAACAATGAACTTCGGGACGGACATCGCTCTATTCAACAATGCACTGAATATTACGGTAGATTATTATCGTCGTAAAGGTACAGATTTGATTGCTTTGCAAATGTTGCCGCTTGAAACCGGCTTTATGTCGACTTATGTCAACTGGGCAAGTATGCGTAATGACGGTTTTGAAGTGGCATTAACCACCCGTAATATAAATCGCAACGGTTTTACCTGGTTTACAAATTTCAATTTGGGATATAATCAGAATAAAGTTTTGCGTGAAACAGTACCATCCAATCAGACGACACCCGGACGTGAAGGTTATCCGGTAGGGGCACTCTTTGCTTATAAATCGGCAGGATTGGACGATGAAGGATATCCTTTGTTTTATAATAAGGAGGGTGAAAAAGTAACTGCGGTAGAACTGTTGAAGTTGAATAGTGCAGGAGCCAGCACCTTGTCTGCCGAAGAACAACGTAATTTGTATTCATATATCGGTTCGAGTGATCCTCTGTTCTCGGGAGGTTTTGTGAATACGTTCAATATCAAAAGGTTTGAAGTGGTTGTCAATTTTATATTTAACTTGAAAATGTATTCAAGAGTAGCTCCGTCCTATACGCTGACGAGCTTTGACCGGGGAATGAATACAAATCGGGATATATTGAACAGATGGACACCTACAAATACCAATACGGATTTTCCGGCATTATTGTCTGATACAAAGCGTACGGCGGAATATTCACATTATGATATATTTTCCACTTATCAGATGATGGATACGTGGGTGAAGCGTTCGGATCATGTGAGGTTACAAAATATCCGGGTTGGTTATAAGCTTCCCGAAACACTTATGCATACATTGGGTATCCGTTCGGCTACCGTTGCTCTCGAAGGTCGCAACCTGTTTGTTTTCGGTGCTAATTATAAGAATTTCTTGGATCCCGAAACCATGAGTAATCAGTTTGCACAACCTATACCTAAGTCGTTTACTTTCAGTCTTAACATGAATTTTTAACAGATTATGAAGATACTAAAGAATATAAAACTACTGTGTGCCTTGCTTTGTATAGCGGCTTTATACAGTTGTGACAAATATCTGGATATACAACCGGTAGGAAAGGTGATTCCCCGTACCGCTGCAGAATTCAGGGCATTATTGACTCAGGCATATAGTTATGTACCAAGTGACAGAGGATTAGCTACCTTTCGTTCGGACGAGATGATAATGGATGGAACTCTTGCTGCCGAAGATTTGAATTCTTACAAGGATATATGGATATGGAATGATGTGAGTCCGTCGGAAAATACGACGGCATTCAGTTGGCGTTCGTTCTATCATACATCGTTTATCGCCAATTATGTCATTGAATCAAAAGAGATGATTGAGGAAGGGACTGTTGACGAGGTGAACCAGATGGTTGGCGAGTCTTATATGCTTCGTGCCTATATGCACTTTTTGTTAGTCAATTTGTTTGGTGAAGCTTACACGAATTGTGATCCCGCTACTACAAAAGCTATTCCGTTGAAATTGAATAGTGATACGGAGGTTACCTTGTCCCGTAATACGGTTGCCGAGGTGTATAATTCTATTTTATCAGATCTTGCAGAGGCAGAAAAATATCTGAATGTAGATCAATGGGATTTGGGATATAACTATCGTTTCAATACCTTAAGTGTCAATGCATTTCGCTCTCGGAATGTTGCCATCGCGTGATGAAGGAGGTGAATGGGCAAAGTCTCTCGAAGCATCACAGGCAGTTTTGCAGGTGAATGACCAATTGGTGGATATGTCTTCTTCTACCGTATTGCCGAATGAATATAATTCTCCGGAGAATATTCTGGCATTGGAACAGGTGATGACTGCTCAATACGTACGTGCTGCGAAAGTGAATACTACTTTATGGAAAATGTATACTTCGAGCGATTTGCGCAGATCGAAATATTTTAATCAAGTAACCGTTTCCAATATTTTGGTTGCTAAAGGCGGAAGCAATCAGTATTCCTGTTCTTTCAGAGTTGGAGAAATTTATCTGAATGCTGCCGAAGCTGCATTAATGACGGGAGAGTCTGCTATACCTGCGGCACGGACTTATCTGTTGACGTTAATCAAACAACGTTATAAAGCTGCTGCTTATACAGAGAAGGAGACGGCAATTAATGCAATGGGGCGTGATGAATTATTGCAGGAAATATACGACGAGCGTACTCGTGAATTAGCTTTTGAAGGACATCGTTGGTTTGATTTACGACGGACAACCCGTCCTCGTCTGGAAAAAACGTACAGTGGGACAACCTATGTTCTGGAAGAAAACGATTCCCGTTACACAATTCGTATTCCCAGTGAAGCAATAGAAGCGAATCCGGGGCTGGCAAACTAAAAGAAAACATTTTTGTTGTGATTGAGACGACTTGGTTCTCAATCATAACAAAGATGGCTCTATGTATTTATCTATATGTTTAATTATTAAAAGATTGTTTTATGAAAAAAGTATTACTGCTTGCTTTTTGTGCTGCGGCTATGCTGACAGTACAAGCTCAGCCGACTGTAACTAACAGTTGGACGAAATCTCAGACAGATATTCTCTCTGTTGCAAATGTAAATAATAGTAATCCTGTGGCTGTTTCTGCACAGGGAGATATGTATGCAACCGGTCTTTTTACCGAGAGTTTTACTTTTGGCGGTAAAGAGATAGAAGCAGTTGCTACCAGTTCATATTTATTAAAATATGGTACTGATGGTGCTGAAAAATGGGGAGTTGCTCTTACAGGTGCTGCAACAATAAAGACGATAACCACTGACGGTGCCGGGAATGTATATATTGCCGGAAACTTTGCAGATGAATTGACATTCGGCAGTACGGATGGTAATACCCAAGTGAAAGAGGGCATTAAAATGGATGGTACTCCTATTGCTGATCAAGCTGCCGGTTTTGTAGCCAAGTATGATGTTAATGGTGTATTAAAGGCTGTACAGAGTTTTGTGTCTAAACCTTTGCCGGAATTGGAGGCTACTGGTATATATTTCCCAGAGGCAGGCGATTATCGTTTTGATATAAATAATATTGCGTATAGTGATGGAAAATTGTATGCTTCGGCTTCTTATAAAGGACTGACAGAGAATAATGGTTTCTCTTTTAAAGGTGGTTATTTTGATCTTGACGGAGGGGGATTTTGGTATGGTGATTTAGTTTCCGGTGCTGTCTTTTCTTTGAATGATCAGTTAGAGGTTGACGGAATTTTAGCTAATATGGGTGTAACAGGTGGAAAAAGTACAGATCTATCTTCTGTACAATCTGTTTCGTTCGCATTCGATCTATCTCAAGAAAATGGTGTAACTGAATATGGACATATTTTGTCTATTATTGATTTAGCTGATGGTAGTTCTTCATTGACTAAAAAATACTCCACGACTCATGATGCCTATGGTAACTATTGTTTTATTAAATCAATGCTTGTAAAAGGTGATGTTTTGTTGCTTGGTGGTACGTTTAATGCTAAATTGGCTTTTGACCAAAATATAGATGCTGTTTCTACTAATGATTTATATGTTGCTGTTTTAAACAAAAATACTTTGGATGTGAACAATGCCGTAGCTTCAAAAGTCAATGAAGGTGATGCGAATTCAAAGAAAGAAGAATTTGGTGGAATGACAGTTTGTGGTGATTATGTTTATATGATAGGACATACTGCTGTTATTGCTTCTCATGCAGTTGAAACTCCTCTTACTTTCTGGATCGATACTACTAACGGAACAATGACTCAAGCTAACCCTGCAAATCTTGCTACAGGTGTAGCAGCTTCCGGTACAAAACTGGCTATTGCTCAAACTCAGGTTGCTGATCAAAAGCTTGAGAATATCTTCTCATTAAATGAAGTTAGCAATGCTACAGGTATTTCTTCTACTGAGCAGGGAGCTGGCGTGTCTGTTTATCCTAATCCGGTAGTGGATGTATTGAATTTCACAACTCCTTGTGATGTTGTTATCATCAACTTAATGGGAGTAACAGTTAAGCAGGCTGAAAATGTTTCGATATTATCAAGCTTACTACAGAAGATGGTACAAGTACTGCTAAGGTAATTAAGAAGTAGAGTATTATTATTGTTGGTATAAAATCAATGAAAGGGTCTCCTTAATTAAATAAGGCGGCCCTTTTTTATTTCTCTCATTCCTGTGTTATATTGTATGTTTCTTGAATAAAATTAAAGAAATGATTAATATTATTCAATAAATAGTTTAATTATTTAAATAGTATATCTACATTTGCAGATGTAAATCAATATAAAATTTCAATCATATGAAACATGTAAGCTTGACTTTCGGTATTTTGTTTTCTGTTTGCTGTCTTTTTTGTCAGGCACAATTGATGCCATTGAATGTAGAATCGGTGACCTTGAATACCGAAGACGGGGTGATCAAAGGTAAATTGATTCTTCCCAGTACAGAAAGAAACTGTCCGATAGTGTTGCTTATTGCAGGATCCGGACCGACGGATATGGATGGTAATTCTCCTCTTCTTCACGGAAAGAATAATTCATTGAAGTATTTAGCGGAAGGATTGGCTGAAAATGGCATTGCTTCACTTCGTTTTGATAAGCGGGGCATAGCAACCAGTGCAGCAGCCGGAAAAGAGGAATCCCTACTGCGTTTTGAAGATTATGTAAATGACGTGAAAGGTTGGTTGAATTTTTTAGCTAACGACAAACGGTTTACCGGTATCACGGTGATAGGGCATAGTGAGGGGGCATTGATCGGTATGTTGGCTTGCCGGAATCAGCCAAAGGTGAAAGCATTTGTCTCATTGGCCGGAGCAGGTCGTCCGGCATATGAAATTATAGAAGAACAAGTATCCGCACAGCCGGAAATGATCCGGAGAGAGGTGTCTGCCATTAACGAATCTCTTAAAAAAGGGGAACAGGTAGAACAGGTTCCTATGTACTTGCAGTCCTTATACCGTTCTTCGGTTCAACCCTATCTGATCTCATGGTATAAGTATGATCCTCAAGAGGTCATTGCGACTCTGAAAATACCGGTATTAATAGTTCAAGGTAAACGTGATATTCAAATTAGCACACAAGATGCCGAATTGTTGAAGAAAGCTAAACCTGCTGCCGGATTGCTCTTCATCGACTCCATGAATCATGTTCTGAAAGATTGTGATACGATGGATCCGCAGAAGCAGTCAGTCGCTTATTCTGATTCCTCTCTACCGGTGAATACTACCTTGATCTTTTCGTTGAGCACTTTTATAAACAAGCATAAATAATCGATATGAATGAATTGAAAAAACGTTTGCCACTGCAATGTCCTGCATGTGAGTCTCCATTGAGAGTAGGGCGTATGTTTTGCGGAGAATGCGGTACCGAAGTTTGCGGTGATTTTGAATTGCCTTTGTTGGCCCGTTTGTCAGAGAAAGAACAGCAGTTTATTCTTGCTTTTGTAAAGTCGAGCGGTAGCTTAAAAGACATGGCGAAAAGTATGGGAATAAGCTATCCTACCGTTCGGAATGTTTTGGATGATTTGATTGAGAAACTTATTAAAATGGAAGAAAAATGAAAAATCAGAAGATTGAAAAAGTGGTAAATCCGTTTATTCGGATTGCAGGGACACAGGCATTACTATGGGGAGCATTAGGTTTGGTTGTCTCTACCTTGCTGAGTTGGTTATCCGGTTATCATTATCATGGATTATTACACTTCGGACCTGCTCCCAATCCCGCTTGGTGGTGTTATTGGGCAGAGCATCTGATGGTGTGGTTAGTTCCGGCAACCCTGTTTTATATAGGTGGAAAGATATTTTCCCATTCCAAAATCCGTATGGTAGATGTTTACGGAACTGTCCTGTTCGCTCAATTACCGATGATCGGAATGAATCTGATCTATTTATTACCCCCTATGCAAGCGATCGCACAAGTAGATTCTACAATGGCACCTACTGAGATACTGGCTATTCCTAATCTGCATTGGGCTATTTTCTTGTCATTACTCGGTTTTCCGTTTATAATATTTTCTCTTATCTGGATGTTTCAGGCTCTCAAAGTATCCTGTAATTTGAAACAGTCCCGGCTTTGGATTATTGCTCTTGTCGGAATCATTGGAGGAGATATACTTTGTCGATTTTCAATCAATCTGTTTTACTCATAACCTGTTTGATTTTGAATAGCCTGTTATGATCTTTTTTAGACTTATTTGTGTTTCAAATAATAAAAAATAGATTACGTTGCTCTCTTACTAAATGTTTTTTGTTACTTTGTTGACAATTTCACAAAGAAAACATAAAACATGGATTATAAAAAGTATGAAGCTCTCGATAAAAGCCGGCAAAAGCTACTTTGTTTTTGTGCTTTTATAGGTGGAAACATTGAACCTCAATCACTCAAAGAATATGCAAAAATTTCTTCTGTTGCATTAACAAAAGTCACCTCTTATGTCAAGGAATTGACTAACGGGAGTTTTTTGCAGTCTGAAGGATTCGACTGGCGCTCTCACGACTACATTTACCAAATCACTCCGGCACATTATTACCGGGTATTACATTTCCTGTTTGTCAGTCGTGCGGAGTGGTTGGTCCTGTTCGAATCATTAAACATTGAGCGTTCTGCTTGTTTTTCCACCCTGTATGATGGTCTGAAAAAGAGTATTCGGAAAGAGGATATCAATATTCCTTCTTTCTATTTTACCGGCAACATGATACCTTATTTTATTCCGGTGGGAATGGAACCGGATTTCACACCTCTTATACGATGCTTTCCTGCACAGACTTTTGCCGGATTTTTTGAAGCAATGGTCGTTTATTTGCAAGAATATGATATTCTCGATACGAATGATAAACTTCCCCAACTGTTGGAGGAAAGAAAAGATTTGTCGGATAGCTGCCGGAAAGAATTGACTGAAATGTTGGCGCTTTACAGGTATTTTTCGCATGGAGAATACAAGGCACATAAAACAGGGATTCCAAAAACATTATATGCATTGTTGCTTGAAGGAATTCATGCCGTTAATTGGGGGGAATACGGCAGAGCACTGGTATATTTAGGGGCAGCTGTGAAACTGCGTAATAAAAAGTCGCTTCATAAGAACCTTTTTATGAATTTCCTGAACTGCTTTTATCTGATTATGGCCTATGTGCGTGAAGGGTCGGAGGAGAGTCAAAACAAACTTCGGCAGTTTATACGGAAAAAAGTGGTAATGGAAGAGTTGTGTCTTTTGCCTGCCCGGATAATAGCCGAATGTTGCACCAGTAGAGACCGGGAAGTGCCTATTTATATGATAGACTGGTTGTTACATACTCAGCAGAGGGGGTATTATCACAAGATATCTTATCGGTATTTAGGATTTCTTTTTGCAAAATACTTTAATCCGGAATATTATAAAAGTCTGGATCCGGCAGAATTTATCCCTCACCAGCTTATTTTTAAGCATGAACTTTCTGCTTACATTCCTCTGTCAGAGGAGTGCAAGCGTACGTTGAATGCTGTGTACGGTACGCGACCTGTGCTTTCTTCCATCCGGTTGGCGCAAAAGTGGGAATTGGTCATGACAGAACTGCTGCAAGAGATGGATAATGATGGAGTCAAACTTCCGGAGAAACAGGTACGTGTAATGTATCTGATACGGGGATCTGGAGGAGAGATAGATGTTCGTGAACAGTTGCGCTTAAATTCCGGAAAGTGGGGAAGTGGAAAGGCGGTGTCGTGGAATCGTTATATAACCGGTGGGCTCGACTGTATGGATGAAACGGACAAAATCATTCTGGAAAAATGCCGGAATAGAGGAGGGTATGCCTTGTCTATAGCAGATGCTTTGGAGAATCTGATCGGGAGCGACCGGATTTATACCGGATGGCACGCTCCTTTCGAACAGGTAAAAGTGACGGAGGAAAAACCTTACTTGATTGTGGAAAAAAAAGAGAACGGATTTGTATTGTCGTCTAATGTTCCTAAAACGGACTTGACAACTTCCAACCCTGTTATCATCCAAAAAAACGCAACGCATTACGCTGTGATACCGATGACCGTTCAGCAACGGAGGTTTTATGACCGCTTGTTGTCATTGCAGTCTTTTCCATTGGAGTCGGAAAATCTTCTGAAAGCTTTCTTTCCGAAAATCAGCCGTCTGGTAGAAGTGCATTCTTCGCTCATCGATGGCGGTTCCACACTCGATACGATCGTAGGAGAGGTGGAAATAGGTTTGCAGATACACCCTCACGGCAATTGTTTTAACGTATATTTCTTTGCCAAACCATTACCCGGAGGAAAAGGTTTGTTCGAACCCGGTAAGGGATTGGCCGTTGTGGTGGATGAGAAAGAGGGAATACGTTATCAGGTCAGACGCAAGCTCTCGAAAGAGCGGGAAGCTTACGAAGCTTTGACGGGTTTTATTGAAGATTCCATGAATAAGTCGATAACTGATAATAATGTGGTGTTGTATCCCGACGAGTTGCTCTCATTGCTTGATTATGTACAGCAATCGCCCGAGAGCTATTTTGTAGAATGGCCCGAAGGAGAGACAATACGGCTTAAAACTTCTCCTGCTTCTACCGGATGGAACATCCATCTTAATTCAGTAGGAAACTGGTTCGAAATAGAAGGGAATGTTCGTATCGATGATCAAACAGTGATGACGATGGCGGAGTTCCTTGAATTGTTGGGGCATAGTAAGAGCAAATATATCCGTCTCAATGCTACGGATTACCTGCGCTTGAGCGATGCGATCCGTAAGCAATTGCAACGGCTTGAATCGGTAGCGGTGAAAGAACATGGGAAGATGCAAGTGTCGGCCTTTCATGCCGGTTTGTTGGACGAGATCCGGAACGGAGAGTTGAAAATCGGGTATGATGAAGCATTGGAAAACTTATGGAAAAGGATGGAGGCCAGCAAAGAGTTGGTTCCTGTCATACCTGCCACTTTACAGGCTACCTTACGCGATTATCAGATAGACGGTTTCCGCTGGATAGCCCGTCTCAACAATTGGGGGGCCGGTGCCTGTCTGGCAGATGATATGGGGTTGGGTAAAACAGTTCAGACTATTGCGTATCTTTTATATAAGGCGGCAGAGGGTGCTTCTCTGATTGTAGCTCCGGCTTCTGTCATTCCTAATTGGTACAAGGAGTTGAGGAAATTTGCTCCTACATTAAAGGCAGTGGTGTTGAATGAAGCTGACGAACGGTCTGTGGTGCTCGAAGCTTCTGGGGCGTATGACGTGATTCTCTCTACTTATGGCTTGTTAGTGACCGAAATGGAAGCTTTGACCGCAAAAGAATGGAACATAGTGTGTCTGGACGAAGCGCATACGATCAAAAACCGTGATACAAAGACTTCCTGTGTGGCAATGCGTTTGCAGGCAGCTAATCGTTTGCTTCTTACGGGTACTCCCATACAAAATCATCTGGGTGAGTTATGGAATCTGTTCCGGTTTATAAATCCGGGCCTGTTAGGAAACTACGATCTGTTTCATCGTAAATATATTGTTCCCATCGAACAAGAGGGAGACAAGGCGCGACAGTTGCAATTGAAGCGCATCGTCCATCCTTTTATGTTGAGACGTACAAAAGCGGAGGTAGTTGAGGAGTTGCCCGACAAGATGGAAATCGTGTTACCGGTGGAATTGTCTGAAGACGAAATGGGCATTTATGAAGCAATTCGACGGAAAGCCGAGTCTATGCTGGAACAAAGCGGCACTGTCAGCATGAATGCATTGGCCGAGATTACCCGTTTGCGTCAGGCAGCTTGTAGTGCTGCCTTAATCGAAAAGCAATGGAAAGGTGAGAATTCTAAAATCAGCCTGTTCCTTGACTTAGTAAATGAAATAAAAGAAGGCGGCAACCGGGTGCTGGTATTCAGCCAATTTACGTCATTTTTCCAGTTGATATGTCATGAACTCGATAAAGCAGGAGAGCAATATCTTTATCTGGACGGGAACGTTTCGTTGAAGCAAAGGGAACATCTGGTAGATGATTTCCAGCAGGGAAAATGCCCGTTATTCCTTATCAGCCTGAAAGCCGGAGGATTGGGATTGAACCTTACGGGAGCCAACTATGTCATTCATCTCGATCCTTGGTGGAATCCTGCCATCGAACAGCAAGCCACCGATCGCGCCTATCGGATCGGGCAACAACAGAATGTCACCGTGTACCATTTGATTGCGCAGCATACCATTGAAGAAAAAATCGTGCGTTTACATCAAACGAAACGTGATCTTGCCGATTCGTTGCTCGAGGGGACTGATATGAGCCATAAGCTTACCGGAAAGGATTTGCTTGACATTTTATCAAAAGACACTCTCTTTTAAAAGTTACTTCTTCTTAAAACAAGTATCGAACCATTGAAAGAAAAATAGTCTTTAATGAGAGAAAAACTATAACCACAAGTTCTGATTGTAAAACCAAAATTTTTGATTGTAAAACCAGAACTTGTAGTTATAAAACCAAAACTTGTGGTTGTAGATTATAAACGGGGGAATATAAGTTTTCTACCAGACAATAGGAAGTTTATACCGAATTATAAGAGACTTCTTTTCCAATGTTTTATCCGCAATTTTATTTCTTTCTATGCCACAGACATAAATCACGATATGGATTTCTATGTAGGAAGCATCCAATATCGTTCACAGATGTTCAAATAACTTGGTTGAGGTTCATCTCCCATACATAAGGCATATATTCTGGTTTGGTTCTCTTTTATCTTTTGGATTTCGGCAGATAGCTCTTTGTCTATCGGTGCCATCTCAAAGTCCGAAATCATCACAAAATCTGCTTCCCGGTATCCCTCTTTCTCAATCATGCGGGCGGTATGGGCAATGGCAGGAGCGATATCCGTGCCACTGTGAAAAGATTGGCACAGGAAATCTACCAACCGGTCGAAGCTGGTACCTAAGTCTGTGATCTCGATGCATTCCACATCGTCGGAAAAGATGATAATGTAGCATTTGCGATGTTGTTGTTCCGTCAGTTCGGCAATGGCAAGCAGGGCCGATTTGGCTAAATTTTCCCTTTTGCCGGACATTGAACCGGAAGTATCGATACACACAATGAAAGGTCCTTCGGCTTCCTCGGAAACCTGGTTGCCCGGTAGCCTTTTATCATTCATGGGTTGTCGTTCGCGTGATGCATAGTCTATCATCCGGAGTTTTTTTTCGGCATACCGTTCGAAGAATATCGGTTGCAAGGATTTCTCTGCCAGATAACAATATTCGATGGGAAGCAGGCTGTTGAGATCATTGCCTTCGCAGATGCCGGTGATATCACTTCGGGTAGAATGTGTTACGATTTCTTCTTTGCGAATGCCGGCAGTCATTTTAAAGCGTTTCTGTCTCCCTTGGCGTTGTTTTCCCAATATCTCTATCAATTCTTGTATGGCAGGCGTTTTCTTGATTGTTTCATCATATTCCAGAATCTGTTCGGCTATCTGCTTATGGTTTCTCAATAGCCATACCAAGCGGGAATCGCCGCGTATCGGAAGGTTTTTGGAGAGCGATATCTGTAACCGGTAGAACTCTTCGGACAGCCGGTTGATATGTTCCATTTGATAGTTGAATTCATTGTTGGATAACAATCGGTGCCATTTATCGAAGAAAAGCGTTCGTAATGCTTTCCATTCTTTCGAGCGTGGTTTGAGAGCCTGAAATCGTTCCAGATAGTATTTTACATTGAGGTCTACCATATTGTACCTCATAGAAAGCGGATAAGCACTGTTCTTCAGAAAATGCAGAAACTTTGTATCCGAAGCTTCGTCCGTTTCATGGAAGTACTCCCATTGGGCGGCATACCGCGAATAGAACTCTTGCAAGGAGGGAAGCGTATACCGGAAGTATTGCCGGATATCCATATCCAATTCTTCGGGTCTGATAATGAGATTGTGCAATTGTTCATCATACACCTTGTAGGCAATCTCTTGCAGGCGGTCATAGTACCTGTCTTGCAATTCCTTTAGTCTAATAGTCCCTGTTCTCTTGTTCATGGGCATGGGCGATGATACGCAACTCGTTCCGGTAACTCTCTATGATATGGGCTGTTCCGTTCAATATACGTTTCAGATCGGCTTTTTGCCTGGTGCTCAGAAACAGATGCTCTCTGGCATATCCGTTTTCCCGGTCGGAGAGTTTCTTGAATTCAGTTTCCATGTTCTGCAATAAGTCGATCACCTCTTGCAGGCGGAATTCAAACGGCGTGCTTGTCTCTTCGTTGGGTTCGGGCAATGATTCGCAATCTTTATAGCACAACAGAGGATACTCTTCGTTGTTGACGAATACGGACCGGTTTCCTTTTCGCAATGAATAGATGTCTTTCTGGGCAATGCTGCGGTTTTTTACGAAATCATATGTTTTCAGTATCTTGTTTACCGGGCGGAATTTATCCTGTTGGATGTAAAACAGCCGGTTACTGTCCTTTTTCAGATTCTGGTAGTCGGAAGCGAACATTAGCAGGTTACCGGCTATCCGGTATCCTTCGATACGGTGATAAAAAGTATCGACCACCTGAATGGCCGGGTCACTGATTTCCCGCAGGCTATGTTCGGCTTTCATATCTTCTTTCAAAGCATCGAGTTTCTGCTCCAATTGTTTTTCTCCCAACAGATATGTATTTATACTTTCGGTAATAGCCTGTTGCACGATATTCTCCACAATAGGGAGTTGGCTCACTTCATCCCATATACAATAAGGTATCAGCAGGCAATCGGCAAAGTTTACTGCCGGTGATTCGTTTAGGTAAGCCGAAGTACGCAACAGTCCTACGATCTTTTTCCAACGTCTGTCTGAGATGTAAATAGGAGGGAGGTTGGCATCCCGTTGCGTATTATATTGCTCTACTGTCCGCTTGATGGTATGCACCAGTTCGAAGAAAGTATAATGCAGGGTCACTGTCTCTGCCTCCGCCTGCATTTTGCAGTATTCTTCCTGTTCGATCGGCAGTTTCTCCGGTATATTCGGTTCTGTATCCTTTGTCGAAGCAATCATCCGGTCAAAAGCGAATTCCTGTTCGATACAGCCCACAAATTGCCGGATAAGGAAGCGGTCATAAAGTGCTTCCAGCCCTTCTCCCTTTGCCGGTAGTTCGTTAGAAGCCGCTATCAGTACTTTCAACGGGACTTTCACTGTAAACTGTCCGTTCCGGTATATCTTTTCATTGATTACTGTCAGCAGGGAGTTCTGTATGGCCGGGCCTGCTTTCCATATTTCATCCAGAAAAGCCACTGAAGCTGTGGGAAGATATCCTTCGGTAATCCGTTCATAGGTATCTTCAT
>OGIA01001267.1_pt1 | contig 18026 bp, 16 predicted proteins | sample 1571671 | NCBI WGS metagenome assembly OGIA01 (sample SAMEA2582027, study PRJEB24529) | metagenome | biome: Human gut stool | place: China | collected 2011
ATGCAGAGATCACAGGTTTTGATGTGTCTCCAGAAACGGGAGATATTTGTATATTATGTGGTCCACCTAAAATTATAATATTAGATAAGGATCTAAAGTTTAAACAAGAAATAAAACTATCTGATTATTATTGGAGAATATGTTGGTATGATGCAGGTTTTTTATTGTATTCGGCTAATAATGCAACAGTAGATTATATTACCTTGGAACAAAAGGCTAGAAAAATATTTCAGGCTGAAAGCGATATGTATAATGTAGCTGGTACGGAACCTGTTTTTATTAGGGATAACGATAATCTGTACTTCCATACGGAACAGTCGGATGCTTTGTATGAAATTAAAGATTTTGAATTTGTCCCAGTTATATCTTTAGATTATCCATTAAAGAAGGAAACAGAGCAAATTTTGCGTAAAAGGTATTATGGAGATTTGAATGTACAAGAACGAATGAAGTATGTAAGGCCTACTGTAAATTGTGTGATAGGCAATGATACGTGCCTTTCTTTTATATATAGTAGAATGCTATATTATATTAATATGCCTTATAAGAATCATTATATTAATTCCGTATTAAAAATTGATTGCGGAAGATCGACTATAAAAACAGGAAATCAACTAATAAGTTGGAAATATATCTCAGAATATGATCCGGAGAGCTATAGTGACAATAGTTTATATAAGGGAATTAAGGTAAATCACCCTGTAATGAATGATAGTTTAAGGCGATCAGGAAATCCAATGTTGATATTATATACTCTAAAAAAGACTTTTGGAGAGTGAAACGTATACTGTTTTATATGGGAAGATAATGTTCAACAAGTAAATTTTTCAAGTCTATATGTATAAAGCCGACCTCAAAATCACTTTTGGGTCGGCATTTTCTATTTGCCATTCGTCCGGCAAACGGTTTTCCGGATAAATGGGTTTTGTCATCTGATTTGGGGACGATAATTCTTGCGGATAGGATAGAGCTCCTCTGCTTTTACTTCAACAACTTGTCCTTCGCGGGCGATAATCAGAGTGGTATGGTTATGTTTTGCACGCTCCACGAGGCGTTTCTGAGCCAGGTATATGCCTTCGTCGATTTTGCGCTGCATTTCATAAACCTCATCCTCGCTCATTATCGTTTTCTTCGGTGTATTGGTCTTTGAATTTTTCATATACGGCTGGTTCAATAATAGTTATACTCTCGTCTTTGCATCCGTAGGCTATTTTGTTGGCCGGACAGGTGCTGTTGTCATACAATGCCCAATAGTCGCATACGGGCATATAGAGGTTGAACAGGTTACTCAGGCCGTTGTCGTAACGGCGGTAAATCACATCGAGCGGGATGTTGTGTCCACCTTCGCTTACGCGTTTGGCCACCCGTTTTACGGCCTGTTCCGGGCTGCTCAGTGAAAAGAAGAGCAACGTGACGAAATAGCCTCTTTTCTGTGCCTGTTTGATGAGCTTCACGTAAGACCGTGTAGCCAATGTCGTTTCAAAAGCAAAGGTTTCGCCTTCTTTCAACAGGTGGATGATGCGTTCTATCATCAGGCGCCCCGCCTGGATGGCTACGCCTTCGGGATTGAACGGAGACAGTCCGGCTGCGATTTCGTCGGCGTTGACGAATTCCCGGCAATCCAACATTTCCGGAAGTACGGTAAAGCTGGCTGTCGTTTTTCCGGCTCCGTTACAACCTGCAATGACGTACAAGTTGTGTTTTTGTTCTCCCATTACATTATTTATTTAAATACTGAATGACAAAGATACGATTTGGTGGTGAATCCGGCAATATTTCCGGTTCCTTTTTAAGGGGGCTGAGTGAAAAAGCAGACGGTCAGCCTTTCTTTTTCAGCAAATCGGGACGCAAAGCCTTTGTGCGTTCGAAAGACTGTTGCAGTTCCCATTCCTTAATCTTGGCTTCGTGCCCGGAAAGTAAAATTTCCGGCACAATCCAGCCTTTATAATCGGCCGGACGGGTATATACGGGAGCTGCCAGCAGGTTGTCCTGGAACGAGTCGGAGAGGGCGCTTTGTTCGTCACCGATGACACCGGGCACGATACGTACGATGGCATCTGTCATGACAGCGGCTGCCAGTTCTCCGCCCGTCAGTACGTAATCTCCTATACTGACTTCTTTCGTGATGAGGTGTTCACGGATGCGGTAGTCTATACCTTTATAATGTCCGCACAGGATGATGAGGTTTTCACAAAGGGAGAGCGTGTTGGCCATCGGTTGGTCGAACTGTTTGCCATCCGGTGTGGTGAAAATCACTTCGTCGTAGTCCCGTTCAGCCTTCAAGGTCGAGATGCAGCGGTCTATCGGTTCGCACTGCATCACCATGCCCGCAAAGCCGCCGAAAGGATAGTCGTCCACCCGGCGGTACTTATTCGTGGCATAGTCACGCAAGTTGTGCAAATGGATTTCCACCAAGCCTTTCTTTTGGGCACGTCCTAATATGCTTTCACGCACAAAGCCTTCAAGCAATTCCGGCAAAACGGTAATGATGTCTATTCTCATGGGAATCTGTTTTCTTGTAATCTACTGCAAAAGTAGTGATTTTGTGTCGGATTTCATGGCATGTGGCGGCTGATTACTAAAAATAGAAGTTAAAAAGGAAATTTTGGGAACAGAAAACGTTCCGTAGATTTGCTTTTCTAAACCTTTAGATATACATTTGCCGTATCAATAACTAAAGTATTAGAAATAATGGGAAAGCAGGGCACACTGACAAAAGCTGAGATGCAAGTCATGAACATCCTTTGGAGTCTGCCTTCGATGAAGGGCACCATTTCGGATGTGCTTGAGGGGTACGGCGAGAAGAAACCGGCCTATACTACCGTAGCCACGTTCATGAAGATTTTGTTGAACAAGGGATACGTGGGATTTGAGAAACTGAAAGGAACGAAAACCCAGTGTTATTATCCTTTGATTACGAAACAGGAATATACGCGGAAAGTGCTGGATGGGGTGAAGGAGGACTTGTTCGGCGGTTCGTTGTCCTCTTTGGTTCGTTTTTTTGTCAAAGAGGAACGTATCTCGGAAGAAGAATTGAAAGAAATGCTTGAGATGGTGGAACGGCAGGGGGATGCGTCCCGGCGCGCGTAGCCCGCAGTCCACAGGGCATGGTGGTGGAACAGTTTAAAATATAGGATATGGGAACATTCTTGGTTTATATCATCAAATCGGCTTTGTGCCTGACATTGCTTTATCTGCCTTATACCTTATTATTACGTAAGGAAAGGCTGCATCGCTTGAACCGTATGGCCCTGTTGGCCATACTTGCGGCTTCGTTCCTTTTCCCGCTTTCGCAGGAGGAGTGGTTTGGCGGAATGTGGCATTCGTGGCAGTCTGCCGCACCGGAAGGGGCGTATGCCGGATTGATAGACCGGCTTGGGCGGACGGAGCTTTTCATGCCGGAGGTCGTCATCATGCCGGATGCGGATGTTCCTGTTTGGCCTTTGGTGTGTGTCTGTCTTTATTTCGCAGGTCTGGCGGTGTCGTTGTCCGTCCGTATGTACCAGTTCTTCCGTATGCGTCGGGCGATATCTCGCGGTTGTCTTTGGCGCGAGAGCTTTTCAGACGGTATTACGCTCTACTGTCATGCCCGTCCCATGCCGCCTTTCAGTTGGATGCACAGCGTCGTGATGTGGGAAGGAGACTTGGAGGGCGATGCCGGCGAAGCCATTCTCATGCACGAAAAGGCCCATGTGCTGTACGGCCATTCCTACGATACGCTGCTGATGTTGGCTGTGGAGGCCGTACAGTGGTTCAATCCAGTGGTTTGGATGATGGAGATGGACTTGCGCTGCATTCATGAGTATCAGGCCGACGAGTACGTACTCAACCATGGAGTCAACGCGAAGAACTATCAGTTATATCTAATAAAAAAGGCCGTTGGCAGCCGACTGCAATCTTTTGCCAACGGTCTGAATCAAAGCACACTTAAAAAACGTATTGCTATGATGTGTAACAAAAAATCAACGAAATGGGCGGTATTGAAGTACATGTACCTGCTGCCCGTGGGGGCTTTTGCCACAGTGGCATTCGCCCGTCCGGAGATCGTAAACGGAGTAGACGGCCGATTGGAGCAACTCTCTGCGGTCAAAGTTACGGATTTATCCGCAACTGCGAAAGCCGTCGCGGCTGAAAATGTTCAGCCGGAACCTTTAAAAATGGGAAAAACGGCTTCCAAAGCGGAAGTCTCAGAGGTGAAAGCCTCCAAGCCTTCTTCGGTTGTGGCGAAGGCAGATTCGGCCGTTGCCTCTTCGGAAAGGATGCCCGAAGGTATTGTGGTGAAAGCGATGGCACCTCGGAATGACCTTCCAGACCGTGTGGAGTTCAAGGGGACAGAGCTTGCCCGAACTGATGGGAAAGATTCAGCGTCTTATTATTTGAGGTTGAAAAGTGCCAAGGTCGTACCTCGTAATGTGTATGACGTGGTAGACGTTAAGCCGATGTTTCCGGGAGGTGATGCCGAGTGCATGGCTTATGTGGCGCGTAACATGAAATATCCAAGCGAATGTTTGAAGAACGGTGTGACGGGACGCGTGCTCTGTAGTTTTGTCATCGACACGGACGGGAGCCTGTGCCGTATCGAAGCGGGGGAGAAAAGTTATGCGCAGGCGGTGGACGGCAGTCCGGCATCCAAAGAAATGTTGCGACTGTTTGTCGACGAGGCTTTCCGCGTGATAAGCGGAATGCCGAAATGGACACCGGGACAGAAGGACGGGAAGGCGGTGCCCGTGCGCTATGTTTTGCCGTTTACGTTCCGCTTGCAATAGCATGTGAGCCGGTCGATATACGGACTGTCTTTCGGTGGGGGATGGACGTTCCGGTTTGACTTTACCTTGATGGGCCCGTTCCGTAGGGTCGAGGTTATGACGCCTCCTACGGGACGGGCTGTTTTTGTACCGCGTTTTCCGCGATGGCCCGCGCCACGGTGTATGCCGTGGTCCATGCGGCCTGAAAGTTAAATCCTCCGGTCACGCCGTCGGTGTCGAGCACTTCGCCTGCAAAGTACAGTCCGGGGCAGGTCTTGCTTTCCAGCGTTTGCCGGTACACCGATTCGAGGCTTACCCCTCCGCACGTGACGAACTCTTCGCGGAACGTACTCCTGCCGTCCACGTCGTAGCGGTCGTTGCACAACGTGTCGGCCAGTTTGCAAAGCCCTTTGTGCCCCAATTCGTTCCATTTCCGGTCGGGAGCGATGCCGGACTTACCGATGAGGTAATGCCATAACCGCGCAGGCAAGTCGTACGGGCGCAAGCCGGAGATTTTCTTTTGGGGGTGGCGTTGCGCCATGTCTTGCAGGATGCCGGTTACGGTTTCGCTGTGGGGGTCGTTTGTCCAGTTGACGAAAATGGGGAAGCGGTAAGCTTTCTCCTGTATGAAACGGGCGGCATGGGAAGACAATTTCAGGATGGCCGGGCCGCTCATGCCCCAATGGGTGACGAGCAACGCGCCTGAATGCCTGAATTTGGTACCGGGGATGCCGACCAATGCCGGGTCTACCACGGTGCCCATCAGCCCCCGCAGTGTCGGGGAGGCGATGTTGAACGTAAAGAGCGAAGGGACGGGCGTTTCGATGCGATGCCCCAACCGTTCCAGATAAGCGAAGCTTTCGCCACGCGGTGAACCGCCGGTGGTGACGGCCACGCGGTCGAATAGCAGACGGCCTTGGCGCACATCCTGAAACGTGATTTCATACTTCCCGCCGCAAGGCGTGAGGGTTTCCACGCGGTGGGAGGTTTTCACCGTGACCCCCAATTCCGCAGCAAGGCTTTTCAGGCAACCGGCTACGGCACGGGCATCCTGTGCGGCCGGAAACACACAATGGTCGTCTTGCGCGACGAGCGGCACGCCGTGCGCTTCGAACCATCGGTAGGCGTCCCGGTGACCGAACTGTTTGAAAAGCCCCTTCAAGAGCTTGTGCCCACGGGGGTAGACCTGTTTCAGGTCTGTCACACCCTCAAAAGTATTGGTCAGGTTGCAGCGTCCGCCGCCCGAGACCAGTACTTTTTTCAATACATCCGCTTGCCTTTCGAATACCGTGACCTCCACCTGCGGCGCGAATGTTTTCAGGTTGACGGCCAGAAAGAAGCCGGCCGCTCCTCCGCCAATGATTGCTATCTTCATTGTTTCCACGATTCTTTTTAGTGGACAAAGGTAAGTATAATCGGGCGGATTTGAAAGCCCTGCACGTGTAGAGGGAAAATAAAACGGGGGCGGCGGAACTTTTATGCCCGGAAAAGTCCGTCCCCGTGAATCGGGCGTATGCCGTCGGGGTTCACTTGTCCGGCTTTTCAAGGCCGCCGGATGTCTTAGGCGCGCTGTATTCTGCATCGCCTTCGGCCACCATGCCGGGGGCTTCTTGTTCCTCCGTCCCGTAAACCGCAGGGCTGCGCCGGGGTTTGAACCGCTCCAGGAACGTGTGGTTGATGAAGTATTCCATTTCGAGCAGGGTGCGTTTGCGGACGGCGGGCTTCAGTTGGCACTCCCAGATGGTCATCACCCTCCAGCCCATACGTTTCAGGGCTTCCTTGTTGCGTGCGTCCCGTTCTTGGTTCCGCTTGATTTTCTTCTGCCAGAATTCCGTGTTGGAACGGGGCATGTTCCCGTCGGCCTCGTGTCCGTGCCAGAAGCAGCCATGGATGAAGATGACGATGCCGTACTTGCGCATCACGATGTCGGGCGTTCCGGGCATACCTTTCACGTTCTTACGGTAGCGGTAGCCCCGTGAGAACAAATAGCGGCGTACAATCCATTCCGGTTTGGTGTCCTTGCTTTTTATTTTGGCCATGACGGCGGAACGTTTCTTTTTATCCCAGATGTCCATGCCTGATGCGCTTTGTTGCAAAATTAAATAAAAAACGCTGATTCCTTGGCAAAATGACAGGAAAACCTTCGTTCCGGCAGGGTGCGCAAGAGGGAAACTGTAGGCCGTCAGGCGTGAAGGATTGCATAAATATTCATTTTCGAGGGCTTGACGCATGTTTATGCAGTATATATTCATTTACTTTGAGGAAAGAAAAAAATCGTTTGCAGCCAAACGAAAAATTTCTTTCCTCATATAAATTCCGGGTACTCCGCATGTCGTGGAAAAAATCCGCCCGAAATGGGAATTTTTCGCTGCACGAAGAGGGGCAAAACTGCTTTTTTGCGGCTTTTTCGTTCTATTTTCCTGTATTTCGCCGACAAGAATTTACGGACAGAATGTTGGCGGTTCCGCCTCGCAGGTTTCACCGGAAAAAGAAAGAAGCGGAGGATAGGCGGTTTCCGTTTGCTTTCGTCTTGTGAAAAAGCTTTCAGGCTGTCTTTTTGATTTTTCCGGGAGGCGCGTGCGTCGCTTATTGGGCATCGAGGTCGCATCGAGGGGCGAATGGACGATTCTCGAAGGCATGGGATTGACGTTTTGACAGATTGTGCCGGAAAAGTACGCTTTTCTTTTTTCTTTGCGCCCTTGGGCGTTTTCTGCGAATTGACTATCTTTGCTTATGCGAATGACGGGGGGAGCCGTTCGCGGGAACAGAGCCGCGATGTCTCCCTGTCAGGGTTTATCATTGAATGCAAATGGAAGTAAAGGAACAGATAGAGCGGCTTCGCAATGAATTGCACCGCCACAACTATAATTATTATGTGTTGAACGCCCCGGAGATTTCCGACCAAGAGTTCGACCGCATGATGCGGGAGTTGCAAGACCTCGAGGCGGCCCATCCCGAATTTGACGACCCGGACTCGCCGACGCGGCGCGTGGGGAGCGACCTGAATCAGGAGTTCGTTCAGGTGCCCCACCGCTATCCCATGTTGTCGTTGTCCAATACGTACAACAAGCAAGAGGTGGCCGACTTTTATGAACGCGTCCGTTCCGGTTTGGAAGGCGAGCCGTTCGAGCTTTGTTGTGAAATGAAATACGACGGGCTTTCCATCTCGCTGACCTACGAGCAGGGGCGATTGGTGCGTGCCGTGACGCGGGGCGACGGGGTACAGGGCGACGACGTGACGGAAAACGTCAAGACCATTCGTTGTATTCCGCTTCGTCTGAACGGGAACGGTTACCCCGAAGAGTTTGAAATCCGTGGGGAAATCCTGATGCCGTGGACGAGCTTCGAGGCATTGAACCGTGAACGCGAAGAACGCGAAGAACCGCTTTTCGCCAATCCGCGTAACGCGGCTTCGGGGACGCTGAAAAGCAAAAACTCAGCGGTGGTGGCGCAACGCAAGCTCGATGCTTACTTATATTACCTTTTGGGAGAACACATTCCTTTTGACGGGCATTATGAAAATTTGCAGGCGGCCCGCTCATGGGGATTCAAGATATCCGGGGGGATGAAGAAAGTAACTACGCTCCAGGACATTTATGATTTCATAGATTATTGGGACGTGGAGCGCAAGAACCTGCCTGTGGCTACGGACGGCATCGTGCTGAAGGTCAACTCCCAGAGGCAGCAACGTGCGTTAGGTTATACCGCCAAAAGCCCCCGTTGGGCCATCGCTTACAAGTTTCAGGCGGAGCGTGCCCGTACGCGCCTGAATGCCGTGACCTTCCAAGTCGGACGCACCGGGACGGTGACGCCGGTGGCCAATATGGATCCGGTGCAGTTGGCCGGTACGGTCGTGCGGCGTGCCACGCTGCACAATGCCGACGTGATGGAGCAGTTGGACTTGCACATCGGGGACATGGTGTATGTGGAAAAAGGAGGGGAAATCATTCCCAAAATCGTCGGTGTGGACGCTGATGCGCGAGGACCGGAAACGGGACCAAAAGCCGAGTTCATCACCCGTTGTCCGGAATGCGGGGCCGAACTGGTGCGTTACGAGGGAGAAGCCGCATGGTATTGTCCCAACGACACGGCTTGTCCGCCGCAAATCAAGGGGCGCATAGAGCATTACATCAGCCGCAGGGCCATGAACATAGACAGTCTGGGACCCGAAACCGTGGACGATTACTACCGCCGCGGCTTGATACGCGATGTGGCCGACCTGTACGATATACAGGTGCAGCAGATTAACGGCGAGGACGGCACGCGCGAGAAATCCGCGCAAAAGATAGTCCGCTCGATTGCCGACTCCGTAGAAGTTCCTTTCGAACGCGTGGTGTTTGCCTTGGGCATACGTTTTGTCGGTGAAATTGCGGCTAAAGCCTTGGCACGCCATTTCAAGTCGATGGACGCGCTGGCCTCGGCATCGTTGGAGGACATGTTGCAGATCAACGGAATCGGTGTGGTGATAGCCGAGAGCGTGATCCGCTATTTTGCAAACGAAGCCAACCGCGATTTGGTGCGCCGTTTGCGGGAAAAAGGGGTCCGGATGGAGCTTTCCGATGAAGAATTGAGCAGCCATTCCGACAAGTTGTCCGGGCAGAGTATTGTGGTGAGCGGGGTGTTCTCGCTTCATTCGCGCGACGAATATAAAGCCATGATCGAACAGCACGGCGGAAAAAATGTGGGCAGCATCTCTTCGAAGACTTCTTTCGTGCTGGCCGGAGCCAACATGGGACCGGCCAAACTGGAGAAAGCCGGTAAATTGGGTATCCCTATCCTCTCGGAAGAAGAGTTCTTGAAAAAGATAGAATCGTGAAAGATTGTTTGCATTATGGGATTTTATTTGTATTTTTGTCGCGAAATAGATAGAACTACTTAAACTATGGCACAAAATAAGTTCAAGGGGTTGGGAATTGCTTTGATAACTCCTTTTAAATCGGATGGTGAAGTGGACTATGAGGCGTTGACCCGTCTGGTAGAATATCAGATACGGAATGGCGTGGATTTCCTGTGTATTATGGGAACGACGGCCGAAACACCTTGCCTCTCGGCTGACGAGAAGAAGATATTGAAAAAGATGCTTGTGGAGCGTGTAGCCGGCCGTGTTCCTTTGTTGATGGGATGTGGCGGGAATAACACGGCAGCAGTAGTTAAAGACCTGAAGGAAGGGGATTGGAGCGGCATCGACGGTATCTTGTCGGTTTGTCCTTATTATAACAAGCCTTCGCAGGAGGGGTTGTACCAGCATTTCAAAGCCATAGCGGAGGCTTCGCCCGTGCCGGTCGTGTTGTATAACGTACCGGGGCGTACGGGAGTCAACATGAGTGCGGAGACGACATTGCGCTTGGCCCGTGATTTCGAGAATATAGTGGCCGTCAAGGAGGCCAGTGGGAATATGACCCAGTTGGAGGATGTGATAAAAAACAAGCCTCGCGACTTCGATGTCCTTTCAGGGGATGACGGCATCACTTATCCGCTGATTACGATGGGGGCGGTAGGTGTGATTTCAGTGATAGGCAATGCCTTGCCCGCCGAATTCAGCCGTATGGTCCGCATGGCACTGAACGGAGATTACGAGCATGCCCGTATTATTCACCACAAGTTCTCGGATTTGTTCAAATTGTTGTTTGTGGATGGCAATCCGGCCGGCGTAAAAGCCATGCTCCATGCCATGGGAATGATTGAGAACCAACTTCGTCTGCCTTTGGTGCCTACACGGTTGACCACAATGGAGAAAATCTCGTCTATTTTGAAAGAGTTGGATATCCGCTATTAAGCAGATACCGGATTGAATCGTATGCAGCCGCCTGCCGGAGAGTTTATTCCGTCGGGCGGCTTTTTTTGTACCTCCTGTTTCCGGTGGGGTGATAGGTGTTCTGAATAGTTAAATAATGTGTGTTTTTGCGGATTTTCCGGCAGACGTTCGTAAACCGTGTAGAAAGCATTGGAAATAAGAACGGAAACCAATATTTATCATTTATGAAGAAACTATCTCTTTTTACGGTGGCTTTGTTTTTCAGCTTCGGAGGGGGCGGGGTATATGCCCAAGGGGCATTCGTCCATCCGGGGCTTTTGCACAGCCAGAATGACTTTGACCAAATCAAGAAACGCCTGGCAGAGCACGACGCCCAGACGCTACAGGCTTTTGAGGTGTTGAAGAACAGTTGGGTGGCCAACAAGGCAGTGAACGACATTTGGGGAGTGACGGAATATATCAAACGTGGAATTGCCGGTGACGAAAACTACATGAACGCCTATCGCAATGCGGCCAAGGCTTACCAGTGTGCCTTGCTTTGGAAAATTACAGGCGAGAGGCAATGGGCGGAACGGGCTGTCTATGTGTTGAACCAGTACGTAGCGATTACCAAAGGAATCGGTGGGAATACGAACCAGTCCTTGGTGCCCGGCTTTATCGGTTACCAATTTCTGAATGCGGCCGAGTTGATGCGTGATTACGAAAAGTGGGAGAAAGAGGATTTCGAACGCTTCAAGCAGTGGATGATCGACGTGTGGTTCACTACAGCACAAGACTTTCTGGAACGTCGGCACGATACCGTAGTGCGCGAAGGTAACTGGTATCACTATCACAGTAATTGGGGATTGGGAAATGCTCTTTTCTGTGTGTCGCTGGGCATCTTCGCCGATTTGCCGGACATTTATAATTACGGTATGTACTGGATAAAAGAAGGGCCGGGCAATGAATCGCTTTATGTGGGTGACAGTCATCCTGTGAAGCAAGACCAGGGTATGTGCGGTTACGGATGGGGACTCATTCCTTGGTTTCATGAGGATGCCCGTGGTCCGTTCGGATACTTAAACCAGATGCAGGAAAGCGGCCGCGACCAGGGGCATGCCATGGCGGCGTTGGGCTTGTTGTCATACGCCCTTCAGTCGGCCTATAATCAGGGAGACAATGCCTTTTGTAACTTATATAACCCTTTGATTCCGGGTGAGGCGGGGCAGACCATGGTGGCCGGTGCGGCGGAATATGTGGCTATGTACAACTGTAATCAAGTAGACCCCGCCGATATTCCTTACACTCAGAATTGGTGGATGGGTGGATTGAGCGGTACGGGGCGCGGACAATGGCGGCCGATATGGCAGTTGTTCATCAATCACTATCAGAACCGTATGGGAATGCCGATGGAGTACTGCACGCGGATGTCCAAGATTGTGGGGATAGAGGCCGGGGGAGGTTCCTACGGTACGAATAGCGGCGGTTTCGACCATACGGGATTCGGGACGCTGATGCATGCGGATGAGGCGGTGACGGAGAAGACGAAGCCCACCGTGCTTTCTCCGGAAATCGTACAAGACGGTGCTGTACGCCCATACGCCGAGATGAAAGAAGTGAAGAAGGGTACGCCGTTGACCTTGCGGGCTGTATTACCTGACGGCGAAACCGACACGGGAAACTGGGAATGGGAAGACGGCATGAAAGGGGCGAGCCGCGACATTACGGCCGATGTTTCGGGTGTTTATCGTTTGTTCTACACCAATACGCAGGGGGTGAAGAGTGTGCAGATGTTTTGCATTTCCGTATACGGAGAGGGCATTCGCGCCACGTTGACCCCGTGGATAGAGTACGACGGGGTACGCATGAACCAGACGAGCGAGTTCAGTGCCGTCAACGGAAGGGACGTGACCCTCGGGGCTGATTATGCCAATTGGAACTATGTGGCTTCCACCAGATGGTATGACAGTCAGGGTAAGCTGTTGGGCTCCGGTGGTTCTTATACATTCCGGCAAGGGAATTCCGACCAGACTTTCAAGGTGGTGCTGACCAACGAGTCCGGCGTGGAGATAAGCCGGGAATTCACGATTAAGAATTCGGTGGTAATTCCTACGTTAGCGGTGGACGGGAAAGAGCAGGAGAGTTTGCGGGCTATCGTCACACAAGGGCATGATGTAGTAATGAAAGGTAAGATAACTTCCGTCCGTTATCGGAACGGAGTCTACACTTGGAGTTCCGGTGAGCATACGGAGTCCATTTCTTTTGAGAACGTACAATCTTCCATCTACCGCCATTTGGACTGGATAGACACTTCATCTTCCATAAAGACATACGAGGCTAATTTTGATTTTGAAGTCAAGGTGTATCAGGAAGGACGGACGCTTGACGACGGTTATTATCGTATGAAAGACCGTGCCACGGGGAAATACCTGAACAGCCGTACGATGAAGTTCGAGACATTGGAAGGAGATGGGGATTCTACTGCTTTCATTTGGCATTACACTTGGCTGGACGACATGGAACGATATAAAATACAGAATCACAATGATTCGGCTTATCTGAACAACGAAGGGGCGCTGACCGACCGTGTCTACAGCAAAGCGCGTAGTAGTTTCTATTTATATACGTTGGTAGGGGGAGAGGAATTGGAATGCTTCGTGCGGACACCGGAGCGCTACGGTTCTTATTATTGGGAAACCGACGGCGAGACGTTAGTTTGCGACCAGGCTGACAAGATGCCTTCCGACTTCCCGTTCGTATTGGAAAAGGTGACTGGCAACGGAGGTGAAACAGGTATTTCCGAGGCTGTGGCGCGCGATGCGGCATTCACGGTGGATGTGACACATTCAGGGATTACGGTTACGTCCGGAAGTGCGGTCGGTATGACGGTTTACACGATGGCCGGTAGTCCGGTAATGCGTACCCGATTAGGAACCGGTACGCATACGATACACACCGCTCCGTTGGCTCCGGGCATTTACATCGTCCGCGTGACGGACGGAAAGACGGTAAGGAGTGTGAAATTCGTCCGATAGGACGGAATGGACACATCAAGAGCAGGTGAAGCCCGCCCGGTATTGTCGGGCGGGCTTCTTCAATATCTGCATGCAAAGCTTTTTTCTTCTTTCGGAAAATAGTATATTTGCCGATAGGTTTTGTGAGGAAGTGTGACATGAAAATATACGTACGTTATTTTATGATAGGATTTCTGTCTCTGGTTTCTTCCTGCATCAGTGAAAAGGAAGATATCGGTACGCAGCCGGATGCGGTGGAAGTGGGAGACATGTTGCCGGAATTTACCGTAGTGATGAATGACGGACGGACGGTGGAGAGCGGAAGTTTGCAAGGGCAACCTTCGTTCATATTGTTCTTCAATACGGCGTGCGGGGATTGTCGCTGTGAATTGCCGCTCGTACAACAGATGTACGAAAGGTACGGAGCGGACGGTCGTATGGTTTTTATGGCCATCAGTCGGGAGCAGGACGCGGTAGCTGTCGGAGAGTATTGGGCGGACAACGGACTTACGATACCTTTTTCCGCACAGACCGACCGTACGGTTTACCATTTGTTTGCTTATTCGTCCATACCTCGCATTTATGTCGTGGATGCATCGCGGGTCGTTCGGGCGGTTTTTACGGACTCTCCTTTGGCCACGTCAGAAGACTTGACGTACGAGATAGAACGTGTATTAAAGGAAATCAAAGATACGGAAAAGTAAGTTTGAGATTATGAAATGTTTAGTGATAGGCGCCGGAGGTGTGGGCGGCTCTTTGGCTGCTCTGCTGGCCTTGGCCGGGAATGAAGTAACGTGTGTGGCTCGCGGGGAGCATAAGGAAAAAATGTTGGCGCATGGGTTGCGTTTCCATTCGGGAATCAAAGGAGAGCAGGTCGTCCCGTGTTATGTTTACGACGGGACGGGGGAACGTCCGGGAGAGATTGGTGTGGCTACGGCCGAAACTTATCGGGGGAAGGCCGAGCTGATATTGGTCTGCGTGAAAGGGTATTCCGTCGATTCCGTGGCGGATTGCATCGTTCGTGCCTCAGGTGAGCGTACCGTGGTGCTGCCCATCCTGAATGTGTATGGTTCGGGGCCCAGAATCGCCCGTGCCTGTCCGGGCTCACGGGTTATCGACGGTTGCATTTACATCGTAGGGTATATCCAGGCTCCGGGCGAGGTGACACAGAGCGGCCAGGTGTGCAAACTTGTGTTTGGGGCACGTCCCGGGGACGGCGTTTCTCCGGAAGAACTCGAAACCGTTCGCCGCACGTTGGCGGACGCGGGAGTGAAAGCGATTCTTTCGGAAGACATAGACCGAGATACCTTTGCCAAATGGGGATTTATCAGCGCGATGGCCGGAACGGGGGCTTTCTTTGACGCACCGATGGGAGCCGTACAGAGAGAAGGCGAGGAACGGGATGTGTTCATCGGCCTGACGAAGGAGAGCACGGCGTTGGGAGAGAGCTTGGGCATCCGTTTCCGGGAAGATCCGGTGGCGGCCAACCTGCGTGTCATAGATGCCTTAGACCCACAGACGACTTCTTCTTTGCAGAAAGACTTGAAGAAAGGGCGGGAGACTGAAATACAAGGACAATTATTCGATATGCTGGATGCCTGCCGGAAGCAGGGGATAGAGGCTCCGACATACGAACGGGTGGTAGCGAAATTCAGGAACTCCTGAATGAGGACAGCCCAGGCAGAAACTGAAACAGGAAACTCCTCCGGCTGACATCGCTTTGCGGTAGTCGGCCGGAGGAGTTTCTATTACGGGATGAACCTTGGTGGCAGAAGCCGCCGTTAGGTTTATGCTTTCTTTTTCAGGCGGTTCTTCCAGAGTGCCGTCATGTCCTCCAATGTCTTACCTTTGGTTTCGGGCACGCTCTTCCAGACGAACAGGGCTGCAAGCAGACAGATGATGCCATACAGGCTGTAAGCGAACATAGGGCTGAAATCGTACAAAGCCGGGAAGGTGGACGACACCAAGTAGTTGAACACCCATTGGAACGCTACGGCGATGGCCACGGCTTTTCCTCGGATGGTGTTGGGGAAGATCTCGGCAATGAGAACCCAGCAAATCGGTCCCCATGACATCATGAAGAATGCAGCGTACACGATGACGGACAGAACCGGAACGATACCTTTGATACCCATCTGGTCGCAAAGGGCTACGGCAAAGGCACCGACAGCCATACCGATGGAACCGACGATGAGCAACGGTTTGCGTCCGAAACGGTCGACGGTGAAAATGGCTACCAAAGTGAAGAGGATGTTGACCACACCCATGATGACGGTCTGCATCATACCGCCTCCTTCGGCGCCGGCACTTTCAAATATGCGTGGGGCATAGTAAAGCACGGCATTGATGCCGATGGCTTGTTGGAAGACGGAGAGAAGAATGCCGATGACGATGACAGCCACACCGTATGTGAATAGCTTTTCAGTCTTTTCCTTGGACGTCTGTTTGATTTCCTCCAGTACCCTTCCGGCTACATTGCGGCCATTGATTTTCTCCAAAATGGCAAATGCCCTTTCGTCTTCACCGCACATCACCAGATAGCGCGGAGTCTTGGGTACGCAGAACAGCAACAGGCCGAACAAGGCGGCCGGGAAGGCTTCGGACCCGAACATATAACGCCAACCCTCGTACACGCTCCACATGTCGGACTCGGGGCTGACAGACATCACACCGCTTACGGCGTCTTTCAGGATGACCGGATTCTGATGGTCGCCCATAATCATATAGTTGACGAAATAGACTACGAGCATGCCGAAGATAATGGCAAACTGGTTGCACGACACCAGTGTGCCGCGGATGTGGGAAGGGGCAATCTCGGCGATATACATCGGACAGACGGCAGAAGCCAGTCCGACACCGATTCCGCCCAACACACGATAGAGGTTGAAGGCAATCAGCAAGTCCCAATTGGCCTTTCCGTATTCGAAGAAAAGAAACTCCGGATAGTAGGAACCCAATGCGGAGAGGAAAAACATGACGGAAGCCAGACGGAGGGAATCGCGTCGCCCCAGACGGGAGGCCAGATAGCCGGATATGGCGCCGCCGATGACGCAACCTATCAATGCACTGGACGAGGTGATGCCGTGCATCACCTTGTCATACTGAAAATCAGTCGCGGTGAGGAAAAAGGCTTCAAGGCCTTTCTCGGCACCGGAAATCACTGCCGTGTCGTAGCCGAACAACAGTCCGCCCAAGATGGCTACGGTGGTAATGGAGTACAAGTACAGTCTGTCTCCTTCTTGTGTCAAATTCATGATGATTCGTTTGATGTTAAATTAATAAATTTCATTATGTTCGTCCGGACTGAACGACTTGCCCATGCCGTGCAGTTTGTTGTACAACTTACGGTCGAATTTGTAGTACCGCGCGGCCCGGTGGGCTACGCCGGTCTGGAATTCTTCCAAAGGAAGCACATATTTCATTTGGGCAATCCGTTTGTGGAAATTGCGAACGTCGAATTTCCGGTCATATATCGTTTCGTAAAGTGTGCGGAGTTCGGCTGCGGTGAATCTCTTGGGGAGAAGGTCGAACAGGGCAGCGGGCTGCGTCTGCACGTATTGCCGCACGAACCATAGGGCTTCGCCGATAATCTGGTTGTGGTCGAAAGCCAAAGGGCAGAGCGCATCGATGTCCGTCCAACAGGCTTCGTAGCGGTCGGACAAATGGGTAAGTTTCTTGTCGATTTTTACCATCGTCAGGTAGGTGATGGTGACGATGCGTTCCACTTTCTGGTTTAATTGGTGGAAGCGTTCCAGCCATTTGATGTCTTTCGGATTGTTGGTCCGGTTTTTAGAGCCGAACGCCCTGAACTGTATGAGGTGAAGCTCATTCAGCCCTGTCAGTTCATAGAGAACCCGCTGTGCCGCCTCGTCCAGGTCTTCGTCATTGTAAATCAGACTGCCCGGCAATTTCATGTTATTATAGTAGCCGCTTTCTTCGTGGCCGGTCTGCTTTACGAGAAGCACTTTGAGATGTTCGCCGTCAAAACCTAATACGACACAGTCAACAGAGACGTGAGGATTGATCATTTCATCGACGCGTAGGGGATTTTTCATCGTATTGTCGTATTTTGCATACAAAGATAGTATGGCGGGAGGGGAATGGGAGATACCTTTTTTATGTTATATAACATATAATCAAGGCTCTTCGGGACTACTTTTCATCTTTAGTATGATAAGGTGCGGGGTTTTACCTGATTCCGGAAAAATGTACGGGGCATATCTGCCGTACGGTTTGATGCGGGAGTTTTTTTCTTGAATACAGATAATCAGTTTTTTATCGTTTGCAACTTTGCTTTCGGAGTGTAGGGTACAGCTTTCTCAGGCAGAAATGCGGCATACGCTTTCACAGGAAAGGGAATTACAATAAGTCTTGGTTTTAAAAAAAGTTAAGCTGAGAGTGGTTCGGGCGGCTTCCTTTCGTGAGCGGCAGGCGGTGAAGGAGGAAATAGAATCGTAGAGTACGTTTTATTTTACACCAAAGAAGGGTTTTCTTTTCTGCGCCAAACGAAAAATCAATCTCAGCCGAATGATT
>OGIA01001269.1_pt1 | contig 17980 bp, 13 predicted proteins | sample 1571671 | NCBI WGS metagenome assembly OGIA01 (sample SAMEA2582027, study PRJEB24529) | metagenome | biome: Human gut stool | place: China | collected 2011
ACAGTATATGCTTTTTCAACAGAGAACTGGAAGAGAAGTAAGGAAGAAGTAAGGACGATCCTCAGGTCAGGGCGTTCAAGGTCCACCCGACGAGCGTGAAGATCACGACGAGCACGCCGAGAAAGAGCGCAATGAGTCTCGGGCGCATGACCTGCTTGAGCATCATCGCTTCGGGAAGACTCGCCGCCACCGTGCTCATCGTAAAAGCGAGCGTGGTGCCGAGCGGGAGGCCCTTCGCAAGGAGACTCTCCATGACGGGGACGACCCCCGTCACGTTCGTATAAAGCGGGATTCCGAGAAGCACGGCGGCGGGCACCGCGGCGAAGTTGTCGCTTCCGAGATTCGCCGCGATCCAATCTTCGGGGACGAACCCGTGCAGAAGCGCCCCGATCCCGACGCCCGCAATGACCCATACCCAAACACGACGGAAGATGTCGCGGGTTTCGCCAACGGCAAAGCGGTGCCGCTCGATGAAGGCGGGCGACGTGCCTTCGTATCGGGTGTCGGCCTTCTCGCCGCGCTTCAATGCCTCAAGAAGAAAAGGCTGCAACCAGCGCTCGGCCCGGAAAGCGTCCATCAACATGCCGCCCGCAATACCCGCGGCGAGCCCCACCGCCACGTAGAGCAACGTCGTTTCGGGCCCTAAGAGGCCCCAGAGCAACACGACCGCCACTTCGTTGATGACGGGCGACGTGATGAGAAAGGCCATCGTGATCCCGAGGGGGATCCCGCCCATCGTAAACCCGATGAAAAGCGGCACGCTCGAACACGAGCAAAAGGGCGTCACGGCCCCGAAGAGCGCCCCCGCACCGTACCCGACCAGACGGTTCCTACCCGAGAGAAAGGCGCGCACGCGCTCGACGTTGAGACTCGCCCGACAGAAAGCGAGCACGTACACCATGATGACGAGAAGAAGCAGGATTTTGACCGTGTCGTAGAGGAAGAAGTTGAGCGCTTCGCCCGTGCTCGACTCGGACGAGAGACCGAGCACGTCGAACGTCACCCAAGCAGCGAAGGGTTCGTTCGCCGCATAGAGTGCGCTCCAGACCAAAAGAGCAACGGGGGCGACGAGCAGGAGACGGGTCTCGGGCGTGACAATGGGTTCGGACATGATGCTTTCCGTGACTTCGCAATAGGGGAAACGGGCGAAACGACAACGCGTCGCACGCCTTCGGAGTCCGAAGTGTATCTCCTCTTTCCTATTTGGTCAAATTACCAAATATTAAAATCGAACCCGGCGACCGCCCTTTCGAACCCGCTTGCCTACACACTTGTGAGGCGGCGCACGACGTGCTAAAGTGGCCGATATGTGGCTATATGGCCAAATAGCAAAACATTTGAAACGTCGACGCGTCGCGAAACGCGAGGCTTCGCGTTGAAGGAGAAAAGAGTGAAGATTCAGGTTTTCGGTACGGGGTGCGCGAAGTGCGCGACGGCGTTCGAGCGCGTTCGCTCCTGCGTTGAAGGGCTGGTTGCGTCCGGAGAACTCCCGCACGGGGTTGAGGTTGAAAAGGTGGAAGACGTCATGGCCATGCTTCGACTCGGCATCATGTCGACCCCCGCCGTCGTGATCGACGGGCGCGTGGTTGCGACGGGGCGTATTCCCGATGCGGACGAGGTTCGCGCCTGGGTTTTGGAAGGCACGGGCGGCGAAACGCCGAACGCCGCCCCCTCGTGCGGTTGCGGCTGCGGTTGCGGTCGGTGATCGGATGCCCGCACGCATGACGGACTCGGGCACGGTATGCGGGTTTCGAGCGCCCGCGAAGCGGGATGAAGATCGGGCCGCACGGTTCGTCATTCGTGCGCGACGCGCGATGTGTTCGACGCTCGCTCCGGCGGCCCTCTTCGTCGTGTTTGCGGGAGGAACGTCTTCGGCGGCCTGCGCTTCCGGAACTCGGGCCGCCGAACCCGTGCAAGAAACGCGTGAGGCGCAGCCCCTCGTGGTGAACGTAGGCGCGGCCGCTTGCGTTCCCTGTCGTTTGATGGCGCCCGTACTCGAACGTGCGGCGCGACGTTACGAGGGGCGCGCACGGGTGCTTGTCGTTGACATTCGCACGAACCGCGATGCGCTCAAGACCTACGGCGTGCGGGTTTTGCCGACGCAGATTTTCTTCAACGCCGCGGGGGAACGGGTCGCAACCCACGAAGGTTTTCTGAGCGAGGCCGAGTTGACGCGCGCGATCGACGAGCTCGTTGCCGTCGACAAGTAACCCATGGAAGCTCTCTTTCTCGCCGCCTACGAACTTCTCGCGCAGGCGACGCCCGTCGGGGCGTTTGTTTGGGGCGTTGCAAGCCTCCTTCTGAGTCCGTGTCACCTCGCGTCCGTGCCGCTTCTCACGGCCTATGTCTCGGGCGGCATCGACCGCACGGGCTCTCGGGAGGCGGCGCTCTGTTCCGTACTTTTCGGTCTCGGGCTTTGGCTTGCCGTCGGGACGGCGGGGCTTGCATGTGCCGCGGCCGGGCGTTTGCTCGGCGATTTGCCGTCCGCGGCGAGCCTCGCTGCGGGTTTGGTCATGACCTCGTTCGGGCTCGAGACGGCGGGCGTTCTTTCGCTGCACCTCCCGACGGCAAGCCTCCCCGGGGTACGTCGAGGACGTGCGGGCGCCCTCGTGCTCGGCGCGATGTTCGGTGTTTTTTCCGGTCCGTGCACCTTCGGCTTCCTTGCCCCGATCCTTGCGGCGGCGACGGCGAAACCGACGCTTCTCGAAGGTACCGTTCTCGCGGCCGCCTTCGGTCTGGGGCATGTTTTGCCGCTTGTCGCGGCGGGGTGTCTCGCAGAGCGGACCGCTCGGCTCCTCGCCTCAAGTCGCTTTCGGCGGGCGAGTCTTTTCGGGCGCCGTGCGGCGGGCATCGCGGTGGCGCTCATCGGGCTCGGGCTTGCATGCTCGAGCGTGCTTTCGTTCTGAAGCAATTCGGTACGCTTGATCCCTCTTTGTCAGAATACTTTTCCGTTTCACACTACAGGATAAGTATCAATGGCAAAATACGCCACCGAGCTCCGTGAGGCTGTCCTTCGACAGGTTCTCTCCGGAGACATGACCCTAACCGAAGCCTCCCGTCATTTTGACATTTCTTACTGGAGCGTCCGTTCCTGGGTCCAAAAGGCCCGACGCGCCGCCGGAGCGCAGGCTTCAGCTACCGAAGAGACGACAACGATGGCAAAACGCAAGAATGATGTCCCGCCCCTGCCCGACGGCAGAAGCTGCCAGGAAATGATGCTGATCCTGGGCCATTGTCGCTTCCTCGGGATGGAAAGCTCCGAGACCGGAGCATTCTGTCGAAGTCAGGGCCTGCACCTCAAGGACATCCAGGCCTTCGGGCGCTGGTACGACGCCCAGGGTGGGGTCGTGTCGGCGAAGGAGCAGACGCGGATTCGTCAGGAGCTCGCCGACAAGGATAAGGGTATGCAGGAGCTTCAGAATGAGCTCAAGCGTAAGGACAAGGCCTTGGCCGAAGCGGCTGCCCTGATTGTTCTGTCAAAAAAAGTCCGGGCGATCTGGGAAAAAGAGGAGTAAGCATCAGCACCCCGATTCGCCGTAAATACATTGAGCTGATCGAAGAAGCCGTAAAGGCCGGAGCCAGACTTTTTAAGGCCTGCGAGGTGGTTGGCATAACCGATCGCACGCTCCGAAACTGGAAAAAGCAAGACGCCGAAGGGTGTCTCGGAGACGGTCGACATAATCCCCAAAAGAAGGCCTCTCCATTGGCGTATACGGCAGAGGAACGTGCCTTGCTTATTGAAAGATATACGGCTGTCGACGTCATCGATATGAGCCTTCCTCAGGCGTATCACCACTTGCTCGACAATGAGGAGTACGTTGGATCGTTATCGACTGTTTACAGAGTGATGAAGGCTGCGAACTTAAACATTCGCAGAGATGGAACGCGCGCTCGCCGCAAGAGCTGCCGCCCGGAAAGCTTTTGCGCAACCGAACCGAATCAAGTTTGGACGTGGGACATCACGTACTTACGCGATCGGAGCGCCAAAGGGCGCTTTTTCTACGCATATGTGGTCGTCGATATCTATAGTCGATATGTTGTACACTCCGCTGTTTATAGCGCAGATAACTCGGCATTCGCATCTAAATTCCTCACTGAAGCTTTTGTCCGTCACGGAATCCGGAAGGGACAACTCGTACTTCATGCCGACAATGGTGCGTCGATGAAAGCTGCGGAGACGCTTGTCGTTCTCGATCGATTTGGTGTGCGCAACTCTCACAGTCGACCGCGTGTCAGCGATGATAATCCGTACTCCGAAGCATTCTTCAAGACGCTGAAATATACGGGACGTTACCCGAAAAAAGGCTTCTTCGAAATTGAGGATGCGCGACGTTGGCTCGAAGAGTTTGTGGAACATTACAATCACGAACGACGCCATAGTGGAATCAATTGGGTTCAGCCTGCAGTTAGGCATGCCAGCGTTGATGCAGAGGTCCTCAAAAAGCGTGCTCAGACGCTAGAAGTAGCCCGTCGGAAGCATCCTGAACGCTGGATTGGAAAACGAATCATGAATTGCGAACCAGCCGGTGCTCAGCATCTGAATCCGGAAAAAATCGACAACGCCTAATAGGGTATCGAGCTGTCTCCGTGCGCTCATCCGTCAAGGAACCGTGGAATACCGCAGGCGCGAAGCGCCGAGGATATGCCGCGAAAGTCCTTGACGGATGAGCGCACGGGGGATAGCCTCCGCGAGCGGAGGATGAACGCCGTGACGGCCGCAGGCCGTCATGGGGGCATTCTCCCGAGCCTTCTCGGCGGCGAGAGACGGGGTGAATGCCCGAAGGGCAGAGGGGCGACGCCCCGTTTTGACAAAAAAACGGAAAATAGTATTGACAAACACCGGGTGCAGGCCTCTCAGAAGATATCTACGAGTTTGAAACTCCGGTTTCGGCATTGACGCCCGAATCTAAGTACGACGTTTTGCTCAAGAATGCCAACGTCCAATACAAGGGCGTACTTCAGAACGTCGAGACGACGACTCTTGACCAGGCTCATTTGACGCTTGCATACGAAAATGCCGGGAGTCTCGGTCATGTCGTGATGACGAATACCTCGGACTCCGAGAAGAGTCAGAATCTGCTTAAGTTCAAGTCGGATTCGGGCTTCGTGATCGGCAACCGCTTTTCGGTTGAAGGATCCGCTGCCGAAGACGTGATCGAACTCTCGGGCACGGGAAAAGTGACGTTCGCGAATAACGCGTTCGACGGGGATAACTACAACGGTTGGATTCGCATGACGGGGACGACGGTAGACCTCGCCGATGCGCTCAACAGTGATCCAGGTCTCAGCCTTTCGGTCGGTCGCGGCGGTACGATCGTCTATGACGAAAGCGTCGCCCGAATCGTTCATCGTCTCGGTTGGACGAGCGAAGGCAACTCCGAACTTTCCGCGGGCGTACTCGACCTTTCCGGCGTCGATTTCGCACAATTGGACGAGAATGAAGCGGTTCTGAAGGTGCAGGAACTCGTCGTTTCGGGGCCGGGCACCATTCTCCTCAACAAATCCGCCGTGCAAAACATCGGTACCTCGGGCGCCGCTCAGGGCGACGACATCTTCGACGCGATTTCGGGGGGCAACAGTCGCCTCGTCATTGCGACCAGTACGGGGCACGATCAGGAATACTACGGCTCGATCGACGTCAAGGTTGAAGGTGCCGACGAGAAACCCTTGACGGGCTTTTTCGATGCGAACGGGAAGTTCACGGGTGATACGCTCGCCGCGGCGCTCGGCACGTGGGGTTACACCGCGGAATTCTCGGATATAGGCCTTGGCCTTGAAGTGACGTACGGCCTCGACAAGCTCCAACTCCTTGCCAAGAACACGCAGGAAGGTGTTGGGGCCTTCACGCTCGACACGACGCAACTCACCGAACACACCGACTTCGGCGTAACTCTGACCGGTTCTGGCGACCTCAACGTGGAGGGGGCTGCAACCGGAACGTTGCACCTTACGGGTGCAAACACCATGACGGGGACGGTCTTCGTGAAGAGCGGTACGCTGATGGCCGAAGCCGGCTCGCTCGGTTCCGAAAAGGAACATGCCTCCTTGGATGTTGCCGAGGGCGCCGCATTCCAATTGAACGGCGTGCAGAACGAAACCAAACGACAGTACCTGCGCTCGCTCACCTCGAAGGGCGACGTGACGATTGGGAATGCGAACAACACGAGCCTCGTCGTTCTCGAACTTGCTGAGGGCGGGACGCTTTACGACGATTCGCGCCTTAAGGGCGGTCAAAATTCCGTCTTGCGCGTCATGGACGAAACGCTCGTCGTTGAAGATCTCGAGAACGTTGCGGCTACTGGTTCGGACGACGCTTTCGCGGGACGCATCCGTCTCGAAGACGGTGCGACCCTTTCGCTGACGGGGACGGACCTTGACGTCGCCGCGGATCTTTCGATGGTGACCGGTACGGGCACGATCGAACTTCGCGATTCCGCGATCTATGCGACGGAGGATCGGACGGGAAGCTTCACGGGGATCACGAAGGTGCTCGCGGGCGGCAAGCTCGACATCACTACCAAAGCAAAGGTTGACACCGGTGCGCAACTCGCGATGGACGGCGGTGAAAGCCGCGACGCCGAAATTGTCTCCGGCAAGCAATCCACGTTCGAGACGATTGACCTCAAGAACGGCACGATCGACCTCGGCGTCGCGACGGCGGGTCAGGGCCGAGCGTCGGGGAGCCTCAATGCTCAGGGACAGGTGACGCTTCAAAATGTCACGTTGGTCGTCAATGCAGACGAAGCCGTCGCTTCCGTCGACGCTTCGGGTATTTTCGAGCTCGGGAACTCCTCAGGGAAGACGACGTGGCTTCTGACGGGCAAGAACGTCGTGAACAATGGCGGCGTCACGATCAAAGGGATCGAAACGGATCCCGACAAACCCTACACGTCGGAACTCACACAAGACGGGGTAATCATCGGTTCCGTGACCCACACGCTTGAGGAAGAGTTCGACAAGAACGAGGGCATCGGCTTTACGACCAAGGCCTCGTCCATCGACCTCACGGGCGAACTCAAGCTTGCGGGGAGCCTTGAGGCGGGCGCCGACTCGACTCTGGAACTCCAAGTGACGGGGTCGAAATCGGGTAGCATCCACGTCACCAACAACAAAGTGACGCTTGCAGCCGAAAACACTTACGGGAAGCTCGTCGTCGATGATAAGGCGGAAGCGGTGCTTGATAAGAAGCAGACGCTCACGCAGGGCGGCCTCATCTCGGGCACGGTCTCGGGCGAAGGTGGTCTTGATGTCACGGGCGGCACGCTCACCGTCAGTGAAACGGGTTCGAGCAACGTCGCGATCCGTCTCGACGCTGAGGACGAAACCGCCGGTGCGGAACTCGCTTTCGTGAATCGCAAGGGCAGCTCCGTCATCTACGCGGGCGATGTTTCGGGTGTTTCGGGCGCTCGCGTCTCTTTTGAGAATACGACCGGGGACTTTAGCCTGGCTTCGGGCACGGCCGACTATGTGCTTTCCGGCACGAGTGCGGTGACGTTCGGTCCCTACGCCGACGAATCGGCTCTGAAGGACACCTTCACGCTTCAGGATGCGGAGAGCACGGCGTACCTCGACATCACGAGGGCGGCGAAGTCGATCGACCTTTCCGGCGTGACGGGCAACGGCAAACTCGCCCTCAACTACGCTGAGGCGGGCGGTACGCTCAACGTCGCCAAGATGAGCAATGCTTTCGAGGGCACGCTCGCCTTTGCGAATGCGACGGCGACGATCGGTACCGATGCGTCCCTTTCGAAGTCGGTGCTCAACAAATTCGCGACCGAACAGGGCGAACTGGAGGTCGGTGCGGGTTCGACGCTGGTCGTCAAAAACCAAAAGGATCGTGCCGAGGACGGCTCCTTCACGCCGCACGCCGTGACGCTTGCGGGCGACCTCACGATTTCCGACCGTGCGACGCTCGACTTTACGGCCGGGGTTTTCGATGATCACGGCAAAGATCACCTCGGGAACACCTCGGGCCTTTCCGTCAACGCACTCGACTTGGGCGGGAACCGCCTCGTCGTGACCGACAGCGGTGATAGCAAGCTCACGGTGCGCGCAAGCATCGACAAGCTCGACTTCGGTACCGGCCTTCCCTCGAACGGCGAATACCACGGGTCGATTCTCGACATGTTGGGCGACGTTCCCGACTACCCGGTCCTCACGGTTGTGACCGGGATCGACATGACGGAAGCGGAGCTCGCGTCGATTGCCTCCGACATGGTGCTTGAAGGCGAAAGCGACAACTCCGAGCATGTCGTCAAGTTCTGGCAGCCGAACTGGGATCCGAACTCCAGTCATGAAACGGTGCACGTGGCGGACGTCCATACGGGCGTGCGTCTTGTGGCCGACAAGGAAAATAACGGCATCGCGATCGGTGCGGGCATCACGCAGATCGACATCGTCTCGGGTGCGACTCTGCGTATGGACGAAGCGGCCTCGGCCGAGTCGGGAACGCAGCACATCGTCGACGCGGAGATCACGGGCGACGGACATGTCGTCGTCACGAACAGCCTCGGCACTGCGGGCTCGGACGGCATCGTCTTTGCGGGCTCAAACAGCTACACGGGTGAAACCAAGGTCGACCTCGGCGCGAAGCTCACCGCCGCGAATGCGAATGCATTCGGCGGGAGCTCCCTCGTACGCGTTGGTACGATGGAAACCGGCGACGGAACCGATCCCGCGCCTTCGACCCTCAAGGTGTCCGTGGCGCAAAGCAAGACCGACGCCTATGCGAACGCTCTGAAGGTGAACGCGCTCTCCGTGGGTGCGAACGGTACCGTGGAACTTGCGAAGGACAACGACCTTCTCCTCACGGGGAACGGCACGTCGATCTTCGCCGCGAAATCGCACGTGACGGGCGATGACTCGACCACGATCGGTCTCGCGGACGGGAACTTGACGATCGAAAATCTCGAGTCGCTCTCGGGCTTTGAAGGCGCCTTCCGCGTCAACACGGATGCGTCGGTCAACTTCACGGTGGCGGACGGCTCCTACACGTGGACGAACGACGTTCTCTACTACACCGATGCACGCTCGCGTGCAATCGGTGCGGGCGAGTTCGTGAAGTCGGGCGCCGGCACGCTCGTTATCGACGGCACGCGGGGCGAACACGACCTCTCCGGCATGAACCTCGTCGTTGCCGAAGGGACGATGAAGGCGAACCAAGCTTCGATCCTCGGTCTCACGACCCGCACGGGTACGGTCGTTGACGTGGACGGCATCTTCACGACGCACAACCTCACGGCGGACGCGGGCAGCGTCTTCAATCTCGACGTCGTGACGGGCAAGCCCTTCGACGTCAAGGAAGGCGAATCCTCGTCGACGATCTGGGGCTTGGGCGAAAACGGCTCGGACGGCATCCGCGTGACGGGTACCGCCTCGGGTACGTTGAACCTTGCCGTGACGCCGAAGGATGTAGGCGCCGAAGAAAGCATTCAGCTCGTGGATGCGAATCGTGCCGCCGAAGGCTTCACCGTGAGTCTCGTCGACGAAAAGGGCGCCAAGTTGGAAGGCTTGACGGTCGGTGCTTACGACTACACGCTCGTTCGCAAGGACGACGCGCAGAACGGCACCGACATCTTCCTCTCGAGCATCCCGGGTGAGGACGAAAAGCGCAATACGACCGTCACCGCCGGTTCCTATATCGGTGTTGCGGCCGCGGCGCAGCTCTTCGACATTTCGCTCCACGACCGCATGAGCAACCGCTCGTGGTTGACGGCGAATGCGGACGGCTCGATTGCGAACAGCTTCTGGGTGCTCGAAACGGTCTCGAACGAACGCTACGGCGATTCGACGGGTCAGATCGACGTTCACGACACCGCGTCGACCACCACGGTGGGTTCCGACATTCTGTCGGGTCTTGCCGCGGGCGGCACGTGGTATGCGGGTGCGATGTTCTCGTACGCGACGCAAGACACGAAGAGCCGTTCGAACCGTACGGCCCTTGAATCTCGTGCCGACACGGACGCGTGGGCTGCGGGTCTCTATGCGGGCTGGCAGTTGAACGGCGCCGACCGCACCGGCCCCTATGTCGACGGTTGGATCCTCTGGACCGACGCCGAAAGCGACGTGAAGGGCGTGAACGTCTCCGAAACGGTGGACGGGAACGGTCTCTCCGCGTCGATCGAAGCGGGTTGGGGCTTCAAGGCCCTCTCCTACAACGCGCACGGTCAGGCGGGCGACATCTACGTCGAACCGCACGTCTCCGTCACGTGGTTCGGTTACGAAGCGGACGACGTCTCGAACGACGTCCACGACGTGACCTTCGAAGGCAAGGACAACATCCGCACGAAGTTGGGTGTCAAGACCTACGCCTTCGGCAAGAACTCGGGCGGGTTCTCGCCGTACGTCGAACTCAACTGGATCCACAACACCGAAACCTACGGCGTCACGATGTCGAACGTGACCGTCGAACAGGTCGGTGCCGAAGACCAGGGTGAAGTTCGCGCCGGTGCCGATTGGCGCATCAACGATGCGTTCACGGTCTGAGGCCACTTCGGCATCACGTCGGGTTCCGACGGGTACTCGAACCGCGAAGCGTCGTTGGGGGTGCGCTACAACTTCTGACGCTGATCCCCTGAAGGCGCTTTCTCCGAAGGCGCCTTGAACGCGCCACTCAAGCGGTCGGTCTTCTTCGCGTCAAGCGCGGGAGGCCGACCGCTTTTGCATGGCGGTCGAAGGACCTTCGTTCGGGTTCTCGAACCGGTCGAGGGGCCGGAGAGTTCCGCCGAAAACAACGTCAAAAAACGCGCGCAGGAGAGCGACTGCGAGAATGCCGTTCGTCATGCTTCCGGAAGCGGAGGGCAAAAGAAAGAAGGCGGGTTCGCCGGCGAACCTGCCTTCTCGGTTGTCGGGATTGGGATCAAGCGGCGGGCATCCCGTTTCCGTACGCGATCTTGAGCGTTATCCCCGGGAGAGCCGCCCCTTCGGAAAGCGTAACGGCGTGTTTGTCATTTTCCGAGAAACCGATGGTTTGACCGTCTTCGAGCGTTCGGTCGCACTCGAGAACGTAGGAGGCCGTCGACGAGATGAACGCCCAAAGCTCGCGCGCATCGGCTCCTTCGGCGTCCAAGACCTCGATCTCGCGGTGCCCGAACGCTTCCGGCCCGTAGGTGTAGGCGCGCAACCCTCCGTCGTTCGCGTCGATACCTACTTCCCGTCCTCGAAAACGTGCTCGCAGTGCGGGTACAAACGAGACGAGCTTGATCTGTCGGTTCGATCGTGGGCGTGCCCGAAATGCGGTGCGCACCTCGACCGCGACGTAAACGCCGCGGTGAACCTGAAGGCGGAGGGCATAAGAATGTTGAGGGCGAACGGGCTGGTCGTCCTTCGCGCGTAAAGTTGCGCGAAAAGCCTGTGGAGCGGGTGTAAGTCCGGGCATGCCCGGCCGTCTGCGAAGAAGCAGGAAGCCTCGCCCAAGCGTCAGCTTGGACGGGGAGCAGTCACAGGTGCGAGAGAACGTTCGAAAGAGTCGCGACGCGGGTTTCGATCGTCTTCACTTCGACGTATTCGCGTTCGGAGTGGAAACCGGCACCCGCGGGAGCCACGCCGTCGACCACGGGAACGCCCGCTTCGGCGATGCGGTTCGCGTCCGAGCCGCCGCCCGCGTCGACCCAGGTCGCGTCGTAACCGGCGGCCTTCGCGGCGCGGTTCACAAGTTCGACGAGTTCCTTCGAGGCTTCCGTCACGGGCATCGCGGGCGAGGTGGAGACGCGGCGCGCTTCGCAGGTGATGCCGTCGCCCCAGTTCTGCTTCGCGAGGTTTTCGATGCCCGCGTCGATTTCGCGACCGTCTTCGTCCTTCCAGCAGCGCGTATCGATCTTGATCGTGCACTTTTCGGGAACCGTGTTGCAGACGGTGCCGCCCGAGATGACGCCGACCGTAACGCTCGTGCCCTTCCCTTCGTAGTCGGCAAGCTTGCTCACTTCAATCGTAAAGCGCGAGGCGGCGAGAATCGCCGAGCGGCCGTCCTGCGGGTTATTGCCCGCGTGGGCGGCAACGCCGTGGAAGGTGATGTCCCAGACGGAACGACCCTTGCGGGAGCGCACGAAGGCACCCGACGCACGGCCCGGCTCGCAGACGATGGCGCGGCGGCTCTTCGAAGCCATTTCACGGAGCCACGGACGCGAGGAAAGCGAGCTCACTTCTTCGTCGGGGTTGTACACAACCGCGATCGCCAAGCGTTCGAGGTCTTCGGGACGGGCGTTCTTCAGGGCGTGGAAAATCGCGATGACGCCCGCCTTGCAGTCGCCGCAGCCCGGACCGTAGATGCGGTCGCCTTCGATCTTGAAAGGACGACGCTCGGCTTCGCCTTCGGGGAAGACCGTGTCGAGGTGGGCGTTGAACATGATGTCGTAGGTCGTCGCTTCCGGCTTGTTGGTTGCGAAAACCCCCTTACCCGCCTTCGGACCGAGATCGACGAGTTCGGTGTGCCAACCGATCGAATCGAAGTGAGCCTTCATGATGTGCGCGACCTTCGTGACGCCTTCGACGTTGGCACTGCCGCAATCGATGTTGACGACTTCGGCCAGATCCTTCAAATAAGCTTCGAGCATGGTCCTCTCCAAGAAAAAAAGTGCGACGATCGCGGGCGTTTTTTCTCGCCCCTTCGACCGTCTTCGGTCATTGGTCGAAGAAAATTGTCGCTTTCCGGAGGAAAAGAAACCATGTACCTTGGTTCAAGGGGAGAACCTTATTCGGCTTCGGGGAGAAGCTCCCCGATCTGACGAAGGAATTCGTGCGCTTCGAGTGCCGAACGGACACCGAGCTTCCTGCAGGCGTTCGCGCGGTGGATTTTGACGGTGTGCTCCTGAATCCCGAGCTCGAACGCAATCACCTTGTTCAGACGATCGGCCGCCACGCACCGGATCACTTCCTTTTCGCGATCCGTGAGGGTTTCGAAGGCCCCCTTCATCATGCGAATCCGAAAGGCTTCCCGTCGCGTTTCAATGTGAGCCTCCGAGAGGCGCCGCACCTTTTCCCGGAGCATCGCGGGATCGACGGGCTTTTCGCAAAAGTCGGCCGCTCCCTTTTTGAGAGCCATGACCGCCATGGCGACGTCGCCGTGTCCGGTGAGAAAGAGAATCGGGAGGTCGTTCCCGCGACGAAGGAGTTCGTCCTGAAGTTCGAACCCGCTCATCCCCGGCATGCGCACGTCGAGAACGAGGACGCCCGGCCGACGGATGTCGTCGCGCTCCAAAAACTCTTCGGCGCTCTCGAAGGCGATCGATTCGATCCCCGCCATGCGCAGATTGAAGACCGTCGAGCGGCGAACCGTTTCGTCGTCGTCGACGATACGGGCGAGAGGTTGGAGCGCGGGAGGCGAACCGAAGTCAAGCACGTGAATTCTCCTTTTGAAAAAACGGTCGATCGAGCGGTAGGCTAGTCATTCGTCCGAAAGGACGTGTCGATGCGGGTCGGTCGGGGATTGAGATGCGGTTTCCGAAGTGCTCGAAACGGTCTCTGTTTCGGGCGGGCGTTTGGCGATGAGCAACGTCACGACGAGCCCCCGATCTCCCGCACGACGGAAGAGGAACCGTGCGGCGTGGCGCTCCGCGATCACGCGGGAAATCGAGAGCCCTAGACCGAGTCCCTCGAATTTGTCACTCGTCACGGGCCGGGAGAGCTCGGCGAACTTCGCATCGTCGATCCGGGGACCGTTGTCTTCGACCTCCAAGCGCCACTTGTCTCTCGAAGCGTCGTCCGATACGCGGATGCGGATTTCACCGTGCCCGTCGGGCGAAGACTTTGCGGCGTGAAGCGCGTTCTTGAGACAGTTCACGACGAGGAGTTCGAGCTCCAACGGATCGCCCGAAACGGGCGCTTCGGGAAGAAACTCGCCCGAAACGCGCACCCCCGTCAAGTCCGCCCCCGAGCGGAACGTCGTGAAGGCGCGTTTGGCGACGACGCAAAGGTCGCTCGGCTGCCGGACGTCGGACTTTCCTTTCGCGTAGGCACGCACGCGCTCGACGATGCCGGAGACGCGCTCCGCCTGCCGGGCGATTTCGCGCGTAGCCTCTTCGACGACGGGATCCTGCCTGCCGCTCAGGTAGAGAGCAAGTCCGTCCGCGTAGTTGACGAGCCCTGCCACGGGCTGGCGCAATTCGTGTGCGATCATGCTCGAGAGCTCCGACACGATCCCCGCACGCTCCAACTGCGACAAGCGTTCGCGGCTCACGCGAGCCGTCTGCTCCAGGGTGGTCTTCTCGTCGATCACGGCAACAAGCTCCTTCGTGCGACGGGCGACGACGCCGCTCACCGACACGCTGTAGAGAACCGCCCCCCCGAGGAGCAACACCGAAATGACGAGCGCGTACTTGTAGCGGTCAAGCGCGGCCGAGGGTGCCGCGTGCTCGCTCGGGGCGCTCCCGAAGCGGGCGACCAAGCGTCTCACCGACCGAAAGTCGTTCGCAACCGTCCAGGCGTAACCCGAGGCGCTCTCGGGCAGAGAAAACAGCACGGCCGCCGCACGGCGGCGAACCGAGTCGGAAAGGTCGGGGCGCGCGGCAAGAACGAGGTCCGGGTAGAGTTCGGTCGAAGTGCGACACGCAAGCGCCTCGCTCGTTCGTTCCCCCACGATCTTGAGGGCTTGCGGGTGCACCAAACCGCGTGCGACGAGCGACTCGTATTCGCAAGTCCTCAGAAAGCCGACGTCGGTTTCTTTGCGAAGCACGCGCTCGACGACCGCAAGGCCGGACGTCCCCGTAAATCGCGGTTTTCCGAGAAAGTGCTCGGGGTATGAGGTAACGTTGGCAATTTCTCCGAGAACCGCCGTCCACGATGCAAAGGACTGCGAACTCGCCACGGCCGCACGGGCCGTTCTCAGGTCCTCAATCGACGCGTAGCGGTCGTCGCCCGCGCGCGCGACGACCAAGCCCCCGACCGCATGCTCCGGGTCGGACGCCTGCGGGGTTTTGCGCGTCGCGAGCCATGAAGCCCCCGCACCGTGCGTGAGGTAGGCGAAAAAGCCGCTTGAGACGACATAGAGATCCACTTCGCGCTTTACGACCGCAAGCGCGAGATCGAATTCGTTCATTTCGCGCCACTCGATCGTGTGATCGGGGAATGCCTGTCGAAGCGCCTCGAAAGTGGGCAGAAGGAGCTCCTCCCGGAACCCCGGTTCGTCCAAGGCCGGCACCCCGAAAACGAGCGTCGGCGTGTCGCCCGTACGCCCATCGACGGGTTCCTCCTCGTATCCCGAAAACACGTGCCGCGGCAAAGCCGCGACGGCGGGACGGGGTTCGGGGTCGTCTTCCGCGAGGGGCGCCGAGGCCGAGGCCGAAACCGAGACCGAGACCGAAGCGGATTCGGTCGAAGGGGCCGATGGTACCGACGGAGCGAACTGCGGCGCGACCGTCGAAACGTTCGAATGCTTCACGTCATTCGAAAGAGTCTCCGCTCGCGCGTCCGCAGCGAAAGAAACGAAACACACCGCGAACGCCGACATCGCGAAGAAAAACGCGAAGAGAAACGCAACGGAAGCACGATGCGGCGCGCCGGGGCAACGAACGAAGGCGGGACGACGAAGGAAACGCATGGGTCGAAAAGCGTACGGGTGGTCGGACGTTCGGCGGTCGGAGTCTCGGGGGCGTGCCGCTCGGGAACCGAAAAACCGTCGTCGGACATCCTTAACCAATGATAGCGGTCGGACCGGAAGCCGCGAGTCCGCCGACATGCAAAAAGGCGCTCGGAGGCGCCTTGATGTGCGCCCCCGAGCGCGAAGCCCCGGGTCGGGCGGGGCTCTTTCGTACGAGCCCCGATCGACCGGGCATCGACGCGGTCTGCAATCAGTTGAGAATGATGGTGGTCGCCATCATCACGATCAGCCCGCCCGTCATCGGGATGGCGGTACGGCGAACGAGCGCGAAGGGACTGATCCCGGAGCACCCGGCCACCGCAACCACCACGGCCGTGATCGGGGACATGACACGGGCGAGACCCGTCGAAAGCTGCATCGGCATGAGCAGAAGAATCGTCGAGACACCGAACTGCTGCGCGAAGTCGGGAACGAGCGGCGCGAAGGCGAAGAAGGGAGCGTTGCCCGAGCCCATCACGACGGAGGAAACCGAGATGAAAGCCACGACCACGATCATGATCGCGTAGGCGGGAAGGCCCAGGTGCTTCGTTCCTTCGATGAGGTAGTCGATCGTACCCGTTGCAATAAGGCCCTTGGCGAAGAGTTCGCCCGCAACAATCAGGGTAATCACGGTTGCAAATTGTTTACCCATCATGTTGAAGAACTCGGTCGCAGTCGTGAGCACTTCCTTCGGCGTCTTGCGGAAGAGTTCGCAAACGAGCGCCACCGTGAAGGAGATGAACATCGCGGTCGGGACGTCAAGCTTCACGCTCGAAATCACGAAGCGGTTGAAAACGAAGAGAAGAACGAGCGGAATCATCGGAAGGAAGCCGTACCAGGCGGGAGCTCCCTTGCTGTCGAGGTCGCTTTGCTTGGCGATCGATTCGTCGATTTCGTTGGCCTTGTCACCGTCCTTGCGGTCGAAGTAGCGCTGCGTGAAGTAGTGGAGGATCGCCACGGCAATCGTCACGACGATGCCGACCGGGATCTGGTACTCGATGAAGTAGGTCATCGTGTCCATGCCCGCCACCTGAGCGGCGTAGTTCGCGGCACCCGAGGTCGGCCCCATGTCAAGGCACGAGACCGTCGCAATGAGAGCGGCGGCCGAAAGGCGCGAGACGCCGAGCTTCACGAGCACCGGGTACATCGTCACCATCAAGAGCATCGCCAGACCCGAAGCCGACGGGATGAAAAGGTCGGCGAGCGCGCCGATCACGTAGCTCATCGCGAGAACGACGTAGGGCGAGCGGAAAACGCGAAGCGGACGCGAAATGTAGTCGGCCATGACGGCGCTCGCGCCGATCTTCGACATGTAGGTCGAATAGCCGGCCGCCGACATGATGAGAAGACCGATCCCCGCGAGGCGCGAAGACATGATCGACGAGATGCACTTGAAGAAGTCGAAGCCGACGAAGCCCGTGCTCGCGACGCCCTTCGGGAGAATCTGGGCGCCGTTGGGAAGGAGCCCGGCCATGTCCATGAGCACCGCGCTCAAAAGCAGCACGAGGCCGCCGAAAAAGAGGACGAATTGTGCTTTAAGTTTTTTAAGAAGGATCCGGACCACCATGACGGTGACCAGGAGGGAAATGATGACGCCGATCATTTGCTTCGGCTCCTTTTTTGGGTTGAACGGTCGTGGGTCTCAATGCCGCCCGCGAATTGCGACTCGGCCGACGAAAGCGGCGGTCGAACGCGACCGAAATCGCGGCACGGGCACGGTGGCATTGTGCGACGGACCGACCCTCGGACGCCTTGTACCTTGGTGCAATGTACGAAGCTTCTCTTCGCTTCGATAATGGATCGCGACCATTGCAAGAGACGCTCGCCTAGAAGCGGGCGTCGCGAGACCACCACACCAAGGAGCTTCCCATGGACAAGAAATCCGAACTTCTGACGCGCTTCAAGCGTTACGCGGCGATCAGCACCCAGTCGAACCCCAAGGCGGGCGTCGTCCCGAGCAACCCCGCCGAACGGGATCTTGCGGAACTCCTCGCGAAGGAGCTCGCCGAACTCGGACTCGTCGACATTGAAATTTCCGAGCACGCCGTGCTCACGTCGAAGCTTCCGAGCAACCTCCCCGAAGGCAAGAGTGCGCCCGCCGTCGGCTGGATGGTGCACATGGACACGGTCGACGTGGGTCTTTCCCCCGTCGTTCACCCGCAGGTCGTTGAAAACTACCAAGGGGGCGACATTCTTCAGAACGAAGCCGAAGACCTCTGGATTCGCGTGAAGGAACACCCCGAAATCGAACGCTACAAGGGCGACGACATCGTCATCTCCGACGGCACGTCCGTGCTCGGCGCCGACGACAAGTCCGCCATCGCGAACGTCATGACGGCGCTTGCGATCCTCAAGGAAGAAAACCGTCCGCACGGCGACATCTACATCTGCTTCGTTCCCGACGAAGAA
>OGIA01001274.1_pt1 | contig 17872 bp, 13 predicted proteins | sample 1571671 | NCBI WGS metagenome assembly OGIA01 (sample SAMEA2582027, study PRJEB24529) | metagenome | biome: Human gut stool | place: China | collected 2011
GTTATTGTAACCTAACTGCAACGTAGTTCTCCTTTTGGATCACTGAGACTGGTCAACCGGCCTGATCGCTCAAGCCTCTGCCTTCAGGCAGGGGTGATTGACGATGAAGGTCCGAATGGGAACGGGACGGAGTCGCTTTCCGAGAAGCGTACAACGAACGGGCGGAAAGCGTGTGACGCACCGTGTCGAGCCGGCGGCGCCTGTCAGCGTTCGGCTTTCGGCGGCGCGGCTTCGGCTTTGTTCGCTCCTTCGGTGCTTTCCGTTTTTGCCGATTTCGCAGCGCGCGTCGACTTTTCGGCCAAAGCCCGCGTCACGGTCGGGCGCATTCGCACGGCGAACCCGAAGCCGCCGAAGAGAAAGACCGCGAGCCCCCAGAGCGACGCCCCCGCACCGACGGCGGTTCCGAGCGCGCCCATGAGCGCGGGAAAGCTCGCTTTGCTGAGGTTCATGAGCATGAGGCGAAGCCCGATCGCTTCTCCGATGCGGTCCGCAGGGGACAAGCGATAAATGAGACTCATCAAGTTCGGCATCGAGGCGCCCAACCCCATTCCGAGAAAGAAGGCGCACGCCATGAGCGCAAAGAGGTCGGTGAAAAGCGGGAAAAGCGAAAAGGCCGCGCCCGCAACGAGCATCGTGAAGGAAATAAGCCGCCATTCGCCGAGCCGTCTCGTCAACATCGGCATCAGCAACCGCACGAAAAAGGACGCGAGCGAAAAGCTCCCGAGAATCCAGCCGATGTGAGAGGGCGAAAGCTCGACCGAGCGGCAGTAGACCGGAATGAGAAGGTTCCCGACCTCCCACCCGACCGAGATGAAGACCGACGCCGCGAGAATCGCCCGCATGGCGGGGTCCTTCAAGAGGTCGACGGCGCGCCCGCGACCGGCTCCCTTCGCACGGTTGCGCGGAGCGCCCGAAAGAATGGAACCGAGCACCGGTGTCAATGCGAGAACAAAGAGGAGCACGGCCGCCGCCACGCACCAGGCGTAGAAAACGCGGAATCCGAAGTGCTCGATCATGTATCCCGTTACGACCGGGGTCACGAGACCCGAGCCCGCCGTCACCATCGAGAGCACGACGAAAGCGTTCGTGCGCCCTTCGGGCGAGGAGAAGTCCCCCGTCAGGCGTTGCACGACCGTGTTCGTAAGCAAAAACGCGACGCCCACAAGAAAGCAGGAGAGAAAGAGCGGCGCCACGCCCGCCGCGTCTGTCGGGAAGAGAAGCGCCGCGCCGCCCGCCGCACACACACAGAGAAAGGCCAAACGCATGGGCTTTCGCGCTCCCGTACGGTCAAGCCACCGACCTGCTCCGACAGCGAAAAAGGCGGGGAAAAGCGCGACGCAGGAGAGCATCGCGCCCACCGCAAAGGGTGTTGCCCCGTGATCGATCGCGTCGAGCGTCGCCGTAAAGCGCATGCCCGTCGTGCACCCGTGCATGAGCAAGAGGATGAAGAAAAGCCTGAGAAGCCGAACGTTGAGGCGCACGCTGAAAACCCTTTGAAGCACCGGAGCCGCCGCGGGGCGGAGCCGTATGAAATGCAAAGATCGGGGACGGGAAACGATTCTCGAAAAAAAACGCGCTCCGGAAAAACGAAGCCCCGACCGTTTCGCGTCGCGTGAGGGTCGGGGCTTTGTCTTGCGGCGTTTCGAAGGGAAAGGATGGGCGTCGCTCGGTCCGTCCCGTTACTCCGTCTGTTCCGCGACTTCCTTCGCGGCCGCTTCTTTTGCGCGTTTTTCTTCTTCGGCCTTCTCCGCGCGCTTCGTCGTGACGGACGCCGTCATGCCCGCCGCGATGATGAGGGACATGCCCGCGAGCGCCGTCGCCGTCACCGTCTCGTCGAAGAGAAAATAACTGATTACGGCCGAAAAGGGAATGGCCGAAAAACCGAGGCAGGAGGAAAGGAGCATGTTTCCGTAGGCGTAGGAGCGGGTCGTGCAGATCTGACCGAGCGTCGCGCACAAGCCCATCCCGAGAATGCCGAGGACGGCCGTCGCGTCCGGAACGTGCATGCCGTCCTCAAGAATCCAGGACCCCGCAAAGCCGAAGAGGCTTCCGAAGATCGTGAAATAAAAGACGATGCGCCAGGAAGGCTCCTTGAGGTTCCCGAGCTCCTTCATCTGCCAGTAGACCGCGAGGTCGACGAGCGAGACCGAGAGACAGATGAGGGCCGGAATCAGGTCGTCGTTGCTGAAGCTCGGCTGCAGCACGATCACGATCCCCGCAAAACCCGCGACGATTGCGCCCACGAGCGCCCAGGGAGCGCGCTGGTGCTTCATGAGTGCAAGGATGATGAAATTCGCCGCCATGAAGAGAGGCGTCGTGTAGATGAGCGTCATGTTCGTTCCGAAGGGGAGTTTCCCGAGCGTATAGAACCAGAGCGCCACGGAAAGCGTCCCGAGGACGGAGCGCTTGATGTGCCCCCCGAGGTACGGGGTCTTCACCGAGAGGCCGCTTTTCCAAACGAAAAATCCGATCGAGAGCACGCCGAAAATCGAACGGTAGAAAACGAGTTCGAGCGTACCGAGCTGATTGCTCGTGAGCTTTACGAACGCGGCCATGAGGGAAAAGAGGAGGGCGGCCGCCAGGGCCCAGAGAGACTGTTTCATCCGATTGTCTTTTTGTAGTTGCGGTTGGAAAAAACGGTCCCGAACGCGAGGAACGGGCTCAAAAAATGGGAGGCACCTCGAACGGAGGGCCTCCCACGGGGCGATTTTACGCCGAACGAAGAGCGTTCTCAACCTGCAAGCACATTGCGGTAGCGGTAGGGAAGCTCGACCGTCTGCACGGTTTCGCCTTCGGGCGAAAGCGCCACGCCCGATTCAAGCGCGGTCTTCGTTGCACTGTAGAGGATCACCGTTTCGGTCCCGTTCGAGACGGCGACGACAACGTGGCCCGCGACGCCTTCGGCGGTGAAGACGGGGGCGCCGGGCAGAGGGGCCGTCCCGATCGCCGTACGACCGATCGCCGCACGACGGTTCGTCTCGCCGATATGTTGCACGCGTGAGACGACTTCCTGACCGGGGTAGCAACCCTTCGAGAAGACGACCCCGTCGACAAGCTCCAGGTTCACCGCCTGCGGCACGAAAAGTTCGCGCGTTTCGGGGTGTACGGTCGCAACGCCCGAGGCGATTTCGGCCGCCCACCAGAGGGCGGAGGATTCGGGAAGGTGCGCGATGCGGGCGGGGTCCGTCGTGCGAAGGAGTGCGCGGGGGCCGCCCGCGGCAAAGCCCGGAAGGTCCGAAGCGGGCGAGAGCCCCATAAGCTTCATGCCGGGGACTTCGACGATCTCTCCTGCGGCGGGGAGCGCTTCGAGTCCTTCGAACCCGAGCGCGCGAGCCGCTTCGAGCCCTTCGGCGCCCGAGAGGTGCGCGAGACCGGGTACGTCGACGGTTTCAAAGGTCACGTCGCTGCGCAGAACGTACATGCGCAGGCGCTTCAGAAATCCCCCGGCAATCGACGCGGGGAAAAGCATCATCACGGCATCGTCTTCGCGCCAGAGGCGAACGACCGCTAGGAGGCGGCCCTTCGGCGAGCAGTAGCCCGCCGTGCGGATTGAAGCGCCGAGGTTGTCGACGCGCTGCGTGAACTGACCGTGCAGGAACGAAACGGCGTCCGCGCCCGTGACGCGCACGAGCATCAGGTCAAGCGGACGGAAGGCGCCGCAGGGAGCCGAAGCGAGCGCAAAGCTCTCCGGACGGCTCGCCTCGCCGGGAAGGGCGGTAAGCATGGCTGGTCTCCTTCAGAAAGGAAAAGTTTTCGGTCCGACAAGGATAGCGGATCGGACCGCACCGGGGGTGCTCGTGCGAGTCTTCGCTGGAAGCGTGCGCCGCGGATCTTCCATCCGCTACACTCACCGCACTATCCTACGAACGCTTGAAAGAACCCGAAAAGAAGGAACCCATTCGCCGTGACGAAGAACCGAACACAGGGCCCGATCGCCGACAACGAAGCCGAAAAGGACGTCGAGAACGACGCCGGGAAGGCGACCGAAAGTGCGCCCGCAGAGGACGTCCGAACGGAAGTCAAGACGGATGTTGACCGGACCAACCTCGAAAAGACGGTCGAAAAGGTCGATGAAGAGGCCGATGAAAAAACCGACGCGGCGTCCGACAAGGAAGCCGAACCCGTCGAAACCGCCGAGCCCGTTGCAGCGACCGACGAAAAGTCCGAAGAGAAGTCCGAAGGGGAGACCGACGGGACCGAAGGGCCCCGCGAGAGCGACTCGACCCCCGAAGCGCTCGAAAAGGCCGAAACGTCGGAAACATCGGAAGACGCCGGCAAGTCCCCGAAAGCCGTTGCGCCCGATATGCGTGGTGCGCCCGCCGCAGTCGAAAACTCGGTCGTCAAGACGGAAAAGCCCGCTCGGTCGAATTCCCCGAGCTTCGCCCGGCGCCTTCTGAAAGGGTGCTTGGTCGCGGCGGTGCTTCTTGCGATCCTTGCGGTCGGGGGCTTTTTCGGGCTGCGCCATTACGTGAATACCGTGCCCGTTCCCGTGACGGTGAAGACCGCCACGGTCGACGTCATGGTCGAAGAAGGGGACGGTGCGCGCCGCATCATGGCCAAGATGCGCGAAGCGGGTTTGGAGGTCGAAGACTGGAGCCTGCGTGCGGCTTCGCGCCTCCATACTTCGGGCATGGGCCGCATCCATGCGGGACTTTACCGTTTCCCCGCGGGCGTCACCCGCACGGGGATTCTCGACCTTTTGGCCCGGGGGCCCGTGATCGACCAGCAACTGCGCATTCCCGACGGCGCCACGATCTGGGAGGTGCGTGCGATTTTTGCCGAAGGCGTGAACTTGAAGCCCGTCACGCGCGGAATGAGCGAAGAGGAATTGAAGAGCGCCCTGGGGCTCTCGGACTATCCGTCGCTCGAAGGCTTTTTTGCGCCCGATACGTACCGTTACGGTTCGGGAACGACGGATCTCGCGGTGATGAAGCAGGCCGTTGCGCGCCAGAAGCGCCTCTTGGACGAAGCCTGGGCGAGCCGCTCGGCGGAAGTGGCCGTTCGGACGCCCTACGAAGCCCTGATTCTCGCTTCGATCGTCGAAAAGGAAACGGGCGAGAGGAGCGACCGTCACCTCGTGAGCTCCGTCTTTCACAACCGCATGAAGGTCGGAATGCCCCTTCAGACCGACCCCACCGTGATCTACGGGCTCGGGCCCGCGTGGAGGGGGCGCTTGACGAAGCAGGACCTCCGAAGCGACACGCCCTACAACACGTACCGCATCCCGGGATTGCCGCCCACGCCCATTTCGATGCCCACCCCCGCCTCGATCGAAGCGGCGGTGCATCCCGCGGCAAGCCGCTACCTCTACTTCGTCTCGCGCGGGGACGGTACGAGCGAGTTCACGACGAACCTGAAGGACCACAACGCCGCCGTGCGTCACTTCATTTTGCGTAAGCAAACAACGCCGCTGAATCTCCCGAAGGCGGCCGACGAGAAGGGCCCGCTGCGGGCGCAGTAACGGCATTCGGTCCCGTCCGAGGCATTCGCTACAATGAGGACGGTGCGGCCCCGGTCGGGAATCCTTCCGACCGGCGCCGCTTTTCTTTCCTCTCCATTCCCACACGACGAATACAAAGGCACAAGGCATGCGCGGTCGCTTCATCACGTTCGAAGGCATTGACGGAGCGGGTAAAACCACCCAAATCGACAGACTGGAACACTTTCTTCGCTCGAACGCGATCGAGGTCGTACGCACGCGCGAACCGGGCGGAACGCCTTTGGGCGAAAAAATCCGAGGCCTCCTGCTCGGCGACGACATGGGAGTGACCGCCGAAACGCTTCTCTTCTTTGCGGGGCGAGCCGAACACGTCGAGCGCGTGATCCGCCCCGCCTTGGAGCGCGGCGCCTGGGTGCTCTCCGACCGTTTTGCGGATGCCACCTATGCCTATCAGGCGGGCGGCAAAGGCGTCCCGGGCGAGCGCGTCGAAGCGCTCGAGGCGTGGACTCTCGAAGGGTTCGCGCCCGACCGTACGATTCTTTTCGACCTTCCGCCCGCCGTCGCCGAAGGCCGTCGCGCGGGGCGCGAAGCGAGCGACCGGTTCGAGCGAGAAAACCGCGACTTTTTCGACCGCGTGCGGGATGCGTACCTTGAGCGCGCGAAAAACGATCCGGAACGGTTCGTGGTCGTCGACGCCTCGGCCGACCCCGACGCGATTGCCGAAACCCTTTTGAAGGAGGTGCGTCCGTGGCTCTGACTCCTTATGCCTGGCACGCGGAACCCGCGGCGCAACTCGCGCTGTTGCGCGAACGTCTTCCCAATGCGGTGCTTCTGTACGGTGCTCCGGGGACGGGCGTCTTCGAATTGGGGCGCGCCTTCGCGACGAGCCTTCTCTGCGAATCGCCCGCCGCAGACGGCACGCCCTGCGGGCGTTGCCGCGGGTGCGAACTCGTTCGGGCGGGCAGCCACCCCGACTTCAAGCCCGTCGTCTCGGAATTCATGGCGAACGTCTTCGAGCTTCCGTACGTGTCTGCCGACAACGAACGAAGCGGCGACAAAAAGAAGCTGAGTCGCGAAGTGCGCATCCATCAGGTGCGCGCTCTGACGGACTTCATCGGACTGGCGGCCAATCGGGGCGGACGTCGCGTCGTCTTGGTCTATCCCGCGGACATGGTGCGCGAAGAGGCGGCGTCGGCCCTGCTGAAGTCGATGGAAGAGCCTCCCGAGGGGCTCGTCTTCATCCTCTGCGCCGAAGACATCGATGCGGTGCTCCCCACCATCCGTTCGCGTTCGCGTCTCGTGCGGGTGCCGTTGCCGACCAAGGAAGAGGCGCTTCAGTTCCTGCGCTTGAAGAAGGTGAAGAACCCCGAAGCGGCACTTGCACTTGCGGGCGGAGCGCCGCTTGCGGTCCTTAAGGACGACACGGTGCCGAGGCTCGCGACGAAAGCCGAGTCGGCCGTCATGGATTTGCTTCGCCGCGGGGACGAAATCGGGCTCGACGCTATCCTTCGTGCGTATCCGACCGATCTGTCGGTGCCGGCTCTCGCGATGCTGCTTTCCCGCTGGAGCCACGACCTCGTGCGCACGAAGTCGGGCGTGGGTCCGCGCTACTTCGTTGGCGAGGCGGACGCAATCGAGCGACTCGCGCAAAAAGCCGACGCGTCGAAACTCTGGGACTTTCTCGCCGTCTGCGGGGGCGTGCGCCGTGCGGCCGAACATCCTTTGAACGCCCGACAGGTGTGGGAAGCGGTTTTCATCCGCTATCGACAGATCTGGGCTCGGTGAGCGTTCGTCCGAAAGAGGGGGGGCGACGAAAGAATTTCTTTCGGTCCGAGGACCGTCGAGAGGGGGTGTCGCCACGCAATCGACATCTCCCTCAGAAGGTCCTTATCGATTCGAGCGCCTTGCTCATCTCTTCCTCTTCCGGCGCGAGGTAGCGCCCGGTCGTCGCAACCGAAGCGTGTCCCATCGCCGCCTGCACGACGTTGACGCTCGTTTTCGTAAGAGCCGTCACCGCAAACGTGTGTCGGAGCCAGTGTGTCGAGGCCGCACGAAGTTTCGCGGCGTCCCCGGGGCGCTCGAGAGCGATTTCGTCCGCTACCCGATCGAAAAACGTTTCGAGCACGCGGTAGAGGCCGCTCCTGGACATGGGGCCGTGGGGGTTGCGGCCGCGCCCGAGATTAACAAGAAGCGGCGTCTCGGGATCGCACCCGGCGTAGCCCGGAAGACCTCGCGCCCGGAAGGCGCTCTCGATGATGTCGCGCTGTTCGGCGTTGAGCGGAAGTCGGCGTACTTTGCTCCCTTTGCCGAGTACCTCGATTGCCGGTCGAACGGAAAAGCCCACGCGTCGCTCGACGATCCAGGAGGCGCGCGCTTCGAGCATTTCCGAGGCGCGAAGCCCCAGGCTCTTCCCAAGCATGAGGATCAAACGCATGCGCTCTCGCGGAAGCCCTTCGGGGAGGAGCTCGATTCGGTCCGCGATCTCCCGCCACTGCATGTCGGTCAGGGATCGGTCCGCAAAGGCCTGCGGCGCGCCTTCGCCCTTCAAAAGCGGCACCTTGGGACTCACCTGATCGAAGGGATTGAAAATGAGGTAGCCCGTTTTCTTCAGAAAGTTGCAGAGCTGTCGGACGACCACGAGGGCGTTTCGGCGGCTTGCGGACCCGAGCGGTCCGTTGAAGGGGCGCCAGGCCGAGGAGTCGCGAGTCGCGTTTTTGGGACCGATCCAAACCGCGGCGGGGAGCTTCCAGCGCTCTTTGAAATCGCGCTCGTCACGCCGTCCGAGTTCTTCAAGCCACCGCAGGTACTTCGACGCATCCCCGGCTTTGATGCTTGAGAGGGCCGTTTCCCGTTCGTAGAGGCACCAGAGCAGAAAGCGTTCCGCCTCCTTGCGGTAGTTGGCGTAGGTGTTGGGGTTCCCCGCCCGAGCATCCAACCAGGTGCGAATCGCTTCGAGGTCGTTGCGGGCCTCAAGCGAACAGCCGAAAGCGGGCGCGCGGTTGAGCCCCTGCGAGCCGTCGAGCCCCGCGGGAAGAACGATGCGCTCCAGAGGAACAATCCCGGGGTGAGCCGCAGAGAGTCCCAGCGAAGCCGTTCCCGTGTTCGTCCGTTTCTCCGTTTCGACTTTCGCGACGCCGCGAGGACGGTTCGACGTGCCCGCCGCAACATTCCTGTTGCGAGGCGACCTCGCCATGCCTTCTCGCGTCACTCCCCCGGCTTCCTGCGTGTTGCCCGCGACGCTTGCTTCGGAGGTTTTCCCGGGCAGAAAAAAGCGTTCCGTCACTTCGCCCACGGCCTGCCCCGCATCGCGCATCCAGCGTACGAGCTCCGTTGCGCGTTTGGCGTCGATCCCCGTGAACGCCCGAAACCACGTGGCGCCCGTTGCCATACATTCATAGAGATCCTCGGCCGTCTCCACCTCGTGAGCGGCAAGCGTAAGGGCGATTTCCGGGCTGAGACGATCGGCGAGGCGGTCGTCGGGCCGAAGCGGTCGGTCGTAGGGCGTGGAAGCGAGAAACATGAGAGCGTGAATCGCACGGAAGGCGCAAGCGGCATCGATCCGTCAAGTATAGAGAGCGCGCTTCGCGATGCGTCGGTCCCGTCATCCCGATGGTTTTCGCTTTCCCGTCTCCGGGTACGCAGATTTGGTCAGGCCGCTTGGCGGCGTGCGGGATAGAATCGACGGCATACGTTTTCGAAACGTTCCCCGAATCACGGTTTTTTGCTCGGTACCCGATCCGACGCCTTCGGATGCTTCCCGAGCTCCTTTGGCTCCAACGCTCATTCCTCGTCGCCCATGCCGATACGTCCGACGTCCTTTGTTCGCTTTTTGGCCCGTTCTTTCGTTCGCTCGTCCTTTCGATCTTGCGTCCCTACTGCCGCACGGATTTCGGCTCTGGCCTCTGCGCTCGGGGTCGGACTTGCCCTGACTCTTCACGCTCCCGCGCCCTTGGCGGCTCCGCCCGCGGGGAGTTCCTTCATCGGCATGGGAACGACGACCGGGACTCCGTCGAGCGACATCCGGGCGGCGATTCGTCCCGACATGGCGGAAATTCCGGAGCCCGAGGCCGTCAAAAACGCCGAAATTTCCGCGGACGCCCTGATCGGCGTGCCGGTCATCTCGGAGCGCATGCGCATCGGTCGCCCGATTCGTCTCGGGATCGAGGCCGAACTCGGGCGCACGCAGTACGCCGCCTGGATTCGCTATACGCTCGAAGCGCTTCGCCACGCACTCGGGAAAAAGAACGTTCAGGTCTTTTATTTGGACGGACGCGGTTTGTCGGTCGCGCTCCAGAATTCGGAAATCGATTTCTTCATCGCGAATTCGCACACGTTTGCCCTGCAACAGTCGAAAACGACGGTCGAGCAGCTCGCGACTTTCCTTCCCGTCGACGCCTCGCGCGCCGAAGAGGCGCAAGCGGGCGTTCTCTTCATGAAACGGGGTGGCCTTGAAGAAAAGGTGCTCGGCCGCAACGACGCGGTCGGGTCGGAGTCGACCTCTTCGAGTACGACCTCCGTCGAAACGCAACGGTCCGTCACCCCCGACGGCTCGGCTACCGTCTTTACGTCGACGGGTACGGGAAGCAGAACTTCCGAACGCCTGAACCTTCAGCACCTGATCGAAAACCTCAAGGAAGGCGGAATCGTCGCCGTCGAAAAGACGTCCCTGGGCGGGTGGCTGGCGCCCCTGGCGCTCCTGCAGCGCGAAGGGCTTTCGGCGCTTGCCGCGGGGCGGCAGACGACTTTCACGAACGGGGACGAGCGTGCGGTCCTGGATGCGGTTCTCTCGGGTGAGGCGGTGCTCGGGATTCTTCCCGCGTGTACGCTCGAACGCTTTCGGAAGGCGGGTCTCGTCGACCCGAAGCGCGACCTTGTGATCGTCGACCCGCAGCCCGCGGACGGCCTTGCCTGCGTCCACTCGACCCCCACGTACCCCGGTTGGGCTTTCGGGACGACCGCGAAGACCGATCCCCTCTTGAAAAAGAACATCGGCTCGCTCCTCTTTTCGATGAACGCCGATCGCTACGGCGGGCAGTGGCAGTTCCCGGCCCTCAACCGTTCGATCTACGACCTCTTTTACGAACTCAAGATGGGCCCCTACGAGCATCTTGCAACGTGGAGCCTGCACCGCTTCATGCGGGAGAATTCGGAAGCCCTGGCGCTCATCATTTTCCTCACCTTCGTTGTCATTTCCTACGCGGTGAGTCTTTCGGTGTTGGTGCGGCGCAAAACGAAGCAGTTGCGCGACGCGCTTCACGACCGGGACCTCGTTGAGGCGGAAGCCGCGCAGTCGCGCCAGCACATCGCGAATCTCGAACGCACGGGGATCGTGGGGCAGATGTCGACCATCATCGCGCACGAGTTGAAGCAACCCCTTTCCGCCATTTCGAATTACGCGAACAGCCTTCACCGACGCACGAAAAACGACAAGTTCGACAAGGAGAGCTTCATCTGGGCGCTCACCGAAATCGCCAACGAAGCCGAGCGCGCAAGCCGCATCGTCGATCGCGTGCGCTCCTACGCCAAACACGACTATCCCCCGCGCACCGTGACCGATCTGTCGGTCGTGATCGGGAACTCGATCACGACCTTCCGACGCTCGCGCCAGACGAACGCCGAAATCGTCGTGCGGGTGAATCCGGGCTCGATGGCCGAGGTGGACGCCTGGGAAATCGAGCTTGCGGTTCTGAACCTCCTCAAAAACGCGGCGGATGCCATCTCCGGGGTCGAAAAGCCCAGCATCGAAGTGTCGCTCGTCGCGCGCGACGCGAAAACCTGGGCGCTCTCCGTGGGCGACAACGGCCCCTACGTCTCGGACGAGCAGCTCGCGCTCTTTTTCAAGCCCCTCCAAACCACGAAGGGCGCGAAAGGGATGGGCCTCGGCCTTTCGATCGTCGCCAACATCGCCGAACGCCATGCGGGACGCGTTACGGTCGAGCGAAACGGTACGGCGGGCGTACGCTTTACGATCACGTTCCCGAGGTTGCCGGGCGAAACCGAAAAACCGATCGAAGACGCGATGCTCCCTCCCCGGATGACGGTCTATGAGGGGAGCCCCAAACCTGTCGCGGCGCTTGACGCGCAGACGCGCTCGGAAGTCGACCGCGCGGCGGAACGCGACGCCCAAAGCGAGCGATCCGAGCGCGACGACACTCCCGTCACCATCCATTCGAAAGGCTTCAGTCGCATGCTCGACCGCCTCGAAGGGAAGAACTGAAGCGTCTCTCCGCTTTCGTCGTTCGCTTCTCAATACCCTCCCGTCACGCGGCCCGGTGCGCAACACGCGCCCGGGCCGCGTGCATTCCGGGGAAAACGCGCAGTTTCGGTACCTCCGACAGCCCCCTGACGGTTTCGCCGTCGCACGCCAAACACCGCTTCCGAACGGCGGTCCGCCCGACATCGCGTTCGAGTCGACCGAACGGATCCGGGACGGACGTCTCCCGCAACGTTCGCCGAACGACTCCGAAATTGTCGGCGCACTGAAAGGCTTTGGCTATCAAAAACAAAAATCCAATATAAATCGGTAACTTTTACCCCTGGGAATTTCCCTGAGAGAAGGGAGTTTTCGTTGTTTCACACCTCCAAGTGGGTACTTGTTGAGGAGCCGAAAGCGATCGCCTTAAGGCAAGAAATTGAGTGGAGGTTAGTACCTAGTAACGATCTTCTAATGGAACGACTCGTTCCACTCAATGGAACGACCTTCGAAAGGCTAGGTGCATATACCATAGTATCTACCTAGGTAGAGGTAAAAATGATCGGTTTATCCGAATAGGGTGTTCCACCCTACGGCGTGTCATACCGAATAGATGTATTTTTGTTGTTAGTTATATGAAAAACAAGGATATTTTGTGTTTATTTCATGGGAAATCCGACTGAGAAAGTCGGGAAATACCGAGCTTTTCGGGGGGGACGACGTCGGCTTCGAGAGTGCTTTCTTAATTTGAGATTAAGGAGTAGAGTTCGGCTTGCGGATCCGCGAGGGTTTGCATTTGACCTCAATTGAAGTCGGGCTCGAAAGAGAACGACATCTGTTTCAACACTTTTTCACAAAGAGACCATCAAGGAGCTAATCATGACCAAGCACTCCAAGCTTCTGTCTCTGGCCGCCTGCTTGTCGGCCGCTGTGGCTACGACGGCTTTTGCCGCCGAAGCTCCGGCTGCCGCCGACCAGACGTCGGTTGACCTTCCGCGCACCCTCGACGGCTATGTCGCTCAGGACAAGGCCTTCTGGGATTACCTCAAGGCGAACCACCCCTATTTCAAGTACCTCAAGGAAGGTCGCGTCGTCGGTAAGTTCACGATGTCCGACCGTAACGAAGAGTGGGTTGAATTCGGCGGTGGTGACAAGTACCACCACAACACGGGCCGCAAGGCTGCCGTGACGTATCGTCTGCCGTACGAATCCTTCCTCGACCTCCCGAACAACTTCGTGGGTCCGAAGAAGTGCGGCGAATGCCATCCGTCGCAGTACGAAAAGTGGGAACGTTCCCGCCACAACAAGATCGTCCGCTTCCCTGAAGAACTCACGGAAGTCGGCGGCGACATGAAGAAGCCCCTCTACAACTCGAAGGCTTCCGTCCTGCCTGAAGGCATTGAAGCCGACGACGTCTACGTCATCATGGGCACGCCCCGCACGAAGTACGGCTTCGTCGACAAGTGGCTCGTCCGCGTACCACGTCGAAGGCGGCAACATCGGTCAGGGCACCGGCAAGATCGTGGCCGGCGGCAACCAGTTCTCCCGCAACTGGGCCGAACACATCACTCCGGAAGTTGCCAAGAAGATCAACGCCTGGGATCCGACCTTCCCCACGAAGCTCGAAGACTTCGGCGCTCAGTCTTCCAACGTCTGGGGCTTCAACTCCTACGGCGCTTCGAACCGCACGCAGGCCATGTTCCAGCCGGGCTCGTCCTACTGCGAAATCTGCCATACGTGGAAGTTCGACTTCAAGAGCCAGGACGAACTCTTCGCCGCTTTGGGCGACGCCAAGAAGTTGAACTTCCACGTGCGCTCGCACACGATCGCCAAGGGCGTTTCGTGTGAAGAATGCCACGGCGCCGGCGCTCACCTTTACGGTGCTCGCGGTGCGGGCATGCCGTCCGATTGCGAACGTTGCCACCAGCGCTTCGTTTACAACCAGGACGACGCCAAGAACAACTTCAAGACGCCGTTCAACAGCTACTTCAAGAGCTTCTGCCCGGCTTGCGGTACCGAAGGTTCGCAGTCCCACTATTCGAAGCACTATCAGAAGGGCATGCGTTGCACGACCTGCCACGACCCGCATGAAGTGACGTCGAACGACTGGGCTTCGCACTACACCGTCCCGAACCTGAAGAAGGAATGCCAGGACTGCCACACCACGGCCGCCGAATTCTTCGCTCAGGGCGGCACGCACAGCCGCAACAGCTGCGAATCGTGCCATATGCCGATGATGGGTTCGTGCGAAAACTTCGCCGCGATCCAGCGTCCGGACCTCGCCGGCTTCGACAACGTCCGCCGCAGCCATATGTGGCGCATCCTCGTCGACCCGGAAAAGAAGTCCATCAATCCTCCCGAAGGTACCAAGGACCGCAAGCTTACGAGCCCGAAGGGTTGGAACCTCACGAAGGATGACGGTCGTCCCTACATCGACCTGATGTGGAGCTGCGGCCGCACGGCGTTTGCCGACCGCTACCTCGTCGAATCGATGGGCTGCCACAGCCCGATCCAGTCGAAGTTCCCGGAAAGCATGCGCTTCAAGGACCAGAAGACGATCTACAACAAGGTCATCGCTTGGCAGACCCCCGTTAAGGAAGGCTACGCCAAGATCACGGCCGACCTGTTGACGATCCAGGACAAGCTCGAAGTCGCCAAGATCTCGGATGCCGACCGCGCTCAGGTTCTGCTCTATGTGGAACAGGCCCGCAAGAACGCCGCCAAGATCAAGGATGACGGTTCGTGGGGCGTCCACGGTCCGAAGTACGCGAAGACCCTTGTGAACGAAGGCAAGGTCTTCTGCGAACAGGCTCTCGCCATCCTCGACGCCGGCACGAAGACCGCCAAGAAGTAATTCTTGAGGTCCGAGTCGACCGGGCGGTTCGCCGCCCGGTTTGCCGGAAGGCCGAAAAAGGCACCCCGACGAATTTCGGTTCGCCGGGGTGTTTTGCTTTTCGTTGCCCCCGAGGGGCACGGAATCTTAAGCCTCCCTTGTACGGGGAAACCGATCGAATCGTTCGGGAAAACAGGGTTTCGCAGTGTTTTCCCCATACCCGAAACGCGTTTTCGGTAACAAAGCCTTAATCTTCTCCTGCTAGGCTTTTCTTAACCTTCGGACCTTGCGCCCGAAGCCGACGTGCGGGTCTTGTCCCCGTCGGCACGACCGCCACCCATCCATCGGAGAGAACCCCAGATGAAAAAAGCCCTCGTTTCCGTCCTGACCGCCGGTGCTCTGGCGCTCACCGCGCTTTCCGCCCACGCGGTCGAACAGATCATCGACCCCAAGGGGAAAACCGTTCAGGAAATGCGCCAGCCGATTCCGCTGTCGCTTGCGCGCGTGCACAAGGTGCTCGGGCAGAAAGGGGTGTATATCCTCGACTGCAACCCGGACGAGATCTATCAGAAGAGCCACCTCCCCGGGGCCATTCACGCGAACATCGAAGACTGGACGAAGCTTCTGCCCGAGGATAAGAAGAATTCCTTCATCATCCTTTATTGCATCAATCGCATGTGCAACGTCTCCTTCGAAGCCTCGCTCGTCGTGATCGACAAGGGCTATGAAAATGTCTACGTGATGCCCGACGGCATCCAGGGCTGGGTTTCGCACGGCTACGAATTCGAAGGCACGGGGCGCCGCGACCCGGGTCTGGCGTCGCGCAACAAGTAAGCCGCAAGAGGCTGCAGGTTTTTCCCGAAAAGGGGACGTGCCGAGGGACGCGTCCCTTTTTACCAAGACCCCTTCCCTTCACATAATCAAAAAGGATTTTTTCCCATGAAACCCGCATTCTTCTCCGGTCTTCTCATGCTCGTTCTGGGCGCGCTCACGGCCTTTGCCGCGCTTATGTGGCTGCCGCACTGCATGGCCACGCCCCCGATGAAGTGCATCTGGATGACGCGAGCCGTGGCCTCGGCGGCGGCCTGCGTCGCCCTTTTGGGCGTCTTCATCCAGTTTGCCGAGCGCGGTGTTGCGATGGGTCTTCAGATCGCGAACGTCGTTCTCGGTCTTCTCATCATCGCGCTCGCGACGGTCGTGATCGGCCCCTGCCCGAACCCCCTCATGAAGTGCCATACGACGACGGAAGGCGCCCTGGTGATCGCTGGTGCGGTTCTCGCGCTCGTGGCGCTTGCGGACTTCTGGCGACTCTCGCGCCGTCGCTGATCGACCCCCGGAAGGCACACGAGGCCTTCCGAGGTTTTGAAACACGGGGAGCGGCCGATCGTTTGTTCGAATGACCGACCGACGACAATTGCGTCGGTCGCCCCGATCTCCGCTCCCGATCATCGCGGCCTCTTGCCTCGCTCGGTTTTCCAACCGGATACTCGGAGTCGCACGTTCATGTTGCCTTTATCCACCCGGCGAATCGCCTCGGCGAACCTCGCCCAGAAACCCTTCCGATCGCTCAGTCTCGCGCTCGTCGTGGCGATTTTCGCCTTCATGCTCTTTGCGGGCTCGATGATTTCGGCGAATCTGCAATCGGGCATCTCCTCGCTTTCCGCCCGCATGGGTGCGGACCTTCTCGTCGTGCCGCAGGGCTTGGGGAAGAAAATGGAAAGCGTTCTTCTTCGCGCCGAACCCTCGACTTTCTACATCGATGAATCGGTCCTCGACATCGTGAAGGACATCCCGACCGTCGCACAAGCCTCGGGCCAGCTCTTCATTTCGTCCCTGGACGCGCAGTGCTGCACGGTGAAGGTGCAGTTGATCGGGATCGATCAGTCGACGGACTTCGTCGTGGAGCCGTGGCTTCGCAAGGCGGTCGACCGGCCGCTTACCGGCAATGAAGTGATCGTCGGCGACTACATCTTCGGCGAGATCGGTTCGGAAATCATGTTCTACAACCAGAAGTTCACGATCGTGGGGCGCTTGGAGCCCTCCGGCATGGGCTTCGACTCGTCGGTCTTCATGAGCATGGAGGCTGCGCGCCGCATCGCGCATCTTGCTTCGCCCGACATGGGGAACAAAGTCGACAAGGCCTATTCGTCGATTCTCGTGCGTGTCAAACCCGGAGTCGACCCGATTTCCATTTCCGACGAAGTGCTCGACCGCATGGGTCTCAAGGCGAACGTCAACTTCGTCTTCGCTTCGAACATGATGAGCGACACGTCGGCGAAACTTCAAAACATCGTCACCGTCATGTATTCCGCCGCGGCGGGCGTGTGGCTCGTGGCCGCCCTCGTAATGTTCGTCGTCTTTTTCTTCGCGTTCAACGAACGGCAGAAGGAGTTCGCGACGCTGCGCGCGCTCGGCGCCTCGAAGTCGAAGGTCATCGCGATCGTGATGACGGAGTCTTTCCTCATGAGTCTCGCGGGTACCGTGGTCGGGATGCTCTTCGGGTGGCTTTTCCTCGAAGTCTTCTCGGTGTCGATTGCAAAGGCGATCGGGCTTCCCTACCTCTCTCCCGCTACGGGTGCCTTCTGGGGGACGGTCGTGACCTCCGCGGTGGCGGGTCTTGTGACCTGTCCGCTTGCGACTCTGCCCACGGCCTGGCGCATCGGGCGCAAAGACATCTACACGTCGCTTCGCGAAGGGGAATGAGATGAGCGAAAACGAAACGATTCTGATCGACGCCCGCGACGTCGGCAAACGCTACGAACGCGGAGGGCGTCCCTTCTGGGCATTGCGTCATGCGAACCTCACGGTGCGTTCGGGCGAACTCGTGACGCTGCTCGGGCGCTCGGGTTCGGGGAAGTCGACGCTGCTCAACATCCTCGTAGGCCTTCTGCGCCCGACCGAAGGGAGCGTCACGCTCGTCGACCGGCCGCTCGAAGGTCTCGAAGACCGCGGGGCGTCGGAGCTTCGCAACCGCGCCGTGGGGTACGTCCCGCAGGGGGCGGGGGTGCTCTCCACCCTCACGGTGCTCGACAACGTGCGTCTGCCTTGGTACCTCGCCTCGCGCGGTCCCGAGCCCGAAGGACGGGCCTTGAAACTTCTCGACTCCGTCGGACTCAAGGACCTCGCCAACCAGTACCCGAGCGCGCTTTCGGGCGGGGAGTTGCGCCGCGTGGCGATCGCGCGGGCTCTCATGAACGAACCGCGTTTGATTGTTGCCGACGAACCCACGTCGAGCCTTGACACCGAGTCCGCCGAAGGCGTCGTGCGGATTTTCCGCAAACTCGCCGACGAGGGGACGGGCGTACTTATGGTGACCCACGATTCGACGAGTCTCGACGTTTCGAACCGCCTCTACGACATGGCGCAGGGGGTGCTTACGGAACGTCCCCGAATGACCTCGAAGGTG
>OGIA01001292.1_pt1 | contig 17603 bp, 17 predicted proteins | sample 1571671 | NCBI WGS metagenome assembly OGIA01 (sample SAMEA2582027, study PRJEB24529) | metagenome | biome: Human gut stool | place: China | collected 2011
CCTGCGCGCCCGCAAATTGGAATTCCGTTTCCTGCATGGTTCATTCTCTCCTTTTGGTTCAAAGGCTGGAAAAGTACGGGTGCGCCGCTGCTGCCGCGGCACACCCGTTCTGTCTTCGTGTCAGGATGCCGAGACGGAAGCGCTCAGCAGGTCGTAGATCACGACATTATTGAAGTTGAACTCTACAGGGTACTTTGTTTTCAGCTCTGTGATCTTTTCACCGGCTGCGGCGGAAGCCATGTCGTCCTTCGCCGTGTCGAACCAAGCGCGGGTCTCGGTCTGGCCGATGAAATAGATGATGTGGTAGCCATGGGTCGTCTCGACGATCTCACAATCGCCCGGCTGGCGGCTCTCGTCGAAGCACCAGTCGTTGAACTCGCTGACCATCTGACCCTTATAGACCTGCTTATACAGGCCGCCGTTGGTGTTGGAGCCGGTGTCGTCAGACAGCTGGTTGGCCAGCGCGGCAAAGCTGTCCTCGGTGGCGTCGCCGTCCTTCCAGGCCTGGAGGGCGTTCTCGGCCTCCTGCTTCTTGCCGGCCTTCAGCTCCTCCAGCTTGGCCTGGTAATCCTCGGCCTTGCTGTCCAGACCGGTGGTGTCCACCTTGAACAGAATGTGGCGCACGTCCACGGTGTTGTAATCGTTGCGGGTCCGGCTGTGGAACACCAGCAGATAGATGGAGGTGCCGTTTTCCACGATCTCGGTGTCGCCCTCCTGGCGGCTCTCGTCAAACACCCACTTGGTGGCGGCATTGCCGCTGTAGGTGCCGGCTTCGGGGTGGGAATAGGTGCCGATGGGCTCATAGTCCTTGGCCGCCTTGGCCAGGAGCTCGCCGCCCTTGACCTGCTCCAGGGCCGCGTTGGCGGCGTCCTTGGCCTTCTGCAGGGCAGCGGCGCTCTCCTCCTCGGTGGGCTGGACGGTGTTGCCGTCGGCGTCCTTGGTGGAGGCGGCTGCGCCGTTGAAGGTGATCATCTCATAGTTGGCCACATCGAAGGAGTTCTTGTTCTCCTCATAGTACTTCTGGAGCTCCTCGTCGGTGTACTGCAGGCTGTCGATGTAGTCCTGCTGATAGTGGGAGGCGATGATGGTATCCTTCAGGATGCCCTGGAAGATCTTCTTGGTCATGTTGCTGCCGTAGAGCTGCTTGAGGTACTCGCCCTCGCTCTTACCGGCGGACTTGGCATAGGAGACCAGGGTGTCCATGGTGGAGTCCAGCTCCTTCTGCATGTCGTCGTTCCAGGTGATGCCCTTCTCGGCGGCGCCCTTCTTGAGCATGGTGATCTGGATCAGGCTCTTCTTGGCGGCCTCCTTGAAATAGGCGTCCCAGGTCATGTCCTCGGACACGCCCAGCAGGGTCTTGGCCATGTCGCTGAGGCTCTGCTGGGTCAGGGGGGTGGAGGTGCTCAGGCCGTAATAGGAGGCGTACTGGTTCTGGGCAATGGAGTTATAGGCCACATGATAGAAATAGCTGACCTCGGCGGCGGAATAGGTCTCGCCCTCCACGGTGACGGCGGCGGAGCCCCGCTGGATCACGTTGGAGTTCCACACCAGCAGCGCAGCGGCCACCAGCACGAACACAATGGCAATACCGCCATAGAGCCAGTTGCTCCGGCGCTGCTTGGCCCGCTCCTCCGCCTCACGGGCGGCCTTGGGGTCCACTGCGCCGCTGGCGTTGAATTCCTGGCGGGCTTTCTTTTCTCTGGATGCACTCATAGTTGTTTCAGTCCTCTCGAAAATAGGTACGCGGTACCCTTTGTAATGTGCTATTGGTTGATTATACAGGAAAACCCGGCGCTTCGCAAGAGGAAATCGGGATTTCCCGGGAATTTGGGCGATTTTACTCCGCCTGATACACGATCCGGCCGTCGATGACGGTCATATACGCCTGGCCGCCGATGGTGGTGAGGGGATCGGCGGTCCACAGGACGAAATCGGCGTCCTTGCCGGGCTCCAGGCTGCCCACCCGGCTGTCGATGCCCAGGCTGCGGGCGGGGTTGATGGTGATGGCCCGCCAGGCCTCGTCCATAGGCAGGCCCGCGTCGGCGGCCAGACCCGCGCACATGGGCAGCTTCTCCAGGGGGATCACCGGGGCGTCGGTGATGATGCTGACGGTAAGCCCGGCCTTGTACAGGGTGCCGGGGGTGGTGAAGCTCTTGTGGCGCAGTTCGGCCTTGCTCTTGCTGCCCAGGGTGGGCCCCACGAACACCGGCAGTCCCTCCTTGGCCAGCTCGTCAGCGATCAGCTCGCCGTCGGTGCAGTGGTCCAGGGTGGCCTTCACCCCGAATTCCTTGGCAATCCGCACGGCGGTGAGGATGTCGTCGGCCCGGTGGGCGTGGCACTTCAGGGGGATCTCGCCGTTGACCACCGGCAGCATGGCCTCCAGCTTCATGTCGAAGGGGGGATTCTTTCCGGTCAGCTTATCGTCCCGGTAGCGCTGGGTCTTGAACAGCAGCTCCCGCAGCAGCGCCGCCACGGCCATGCGGGTCATGGGGCTTTTCTTCAGGCCCTGGCCATAGCAGCCCTTGGGATTCTCGCCGAAGGCGCACTTCATGGCGGCAGGCTCCTTCAGCAGCATATTGTCCACCCGCTTGCCTGCCAGCTTCAGCACCGTGAAGGTGCCGCCCACCACGTTGGCGCTGCCGGGGCCGGTGCAGGCGGTGGTCACGCCGCCGCGGATGGCGTTGGGGAAGGCCTCGTCCTGGGGGTTGATGGAGTCGATGGCCCGCAGCTGGGGAGTCAGGGGGTCCACGATCTCGTTATAGTCCATGCCCTCCCAGCGCATGCACTGGTTGTCCAGGCCGATGTGGCAGTGGGCCTCCACGCAGCCGGGAGTCAGCAGGCGGCCGCCGGCGTCGATGACGGTGCAGCCCTCCGGGGCGTCGATGTGGGCCGCCACGGCGGTGATGCGGCCGTCTTCGGCCAGCAGGCAGCCGTTGGGGATATCCGGCCCGGTGATGGGCTTTATGTAAGCGTTACGGATCAGCAGCATAGCAATACCTCGCATTTCTACAGATGATGCCGGTATTATATCACAGCCCGGAGGTTTCCACAAGAGTTGCGTTTTTTCGGGGGATACGCTATAATAGTGGGCCGAAGGAGGCGGACGTATGCGCTATACCACCCTTTGCTATCTGGAAAACCCCGCCGGGGAGTATCTGATGCTCCACCGGGTGAAAAAGGAAAACGACTGCAACCGCGACAAGTGGATCGGCATCGGCGGCAAGTTCCTGGACGGCGAAAGCCCCGAGGAGTGCGCCCTGCGGGAGATCAACGAGGAGACGGGGCTCACCGTCACCGGATACCGCTACCGGGGCATCGTCACCTTTGTGTCCGACCGGTGGGAAACGGAATATATGCACCTGTTCACCGCCACGGAGTGGACCGGCCGGGTCCGGGAGGACTGCGACGAGGGCGTGCTGGAGTGGATCCACAAGGACCGGCTGGCGGCCCTGCCCCAGTGGGCCGGGGACCGGATCTTTCTGGACCTGCTGCGGCAGGGGGCGCCGTTTTTCTCCCTGAAGCTGCGGTATCAGGGGGAGATGCTGGTCTATGCCTGCCTGAACGGAAAGGAGCTGACACTGTGACGATTCTGGTCAGCGCGTGCCTGCTGGGGGTCCCCTGCCGATACGACGGGCAGAGCAAGGCCCATCCCCTGGCCCGGGCCCTGTGCGAAAAGCACCATGTGGTCCCCGTGTGCGGGGAGATCTTCGGGGGACTGCCCACGCCCCGGACTCCGGCGGAGATTCAGGGGGACCAGGTGGTCACCCGGGACGGCCGGGACGTGACGGAGACCTATCGCCGGGGCGCGGAAGCTGCGGCGCAGCTGGCCCGGCTCACCGGGGCCCAGGCCGCCGTGCTCAAGGAGCGCAGCCCCTCCTGCGGCTCCGGGGCCGTGTATGACGGCACCTTCTCCGGAACACTGACGGAGGGCTGGGGCGTCACCGCCGCCCTACTGCGCCAGCAGGGCCTGCGGGTGGTGGGCGAGTCCGGCATCGCCGCTCTGCTGGCGGAGGACGTCCGTTAAAATCACAACAGAATACGACAAAAAACTGTGAGATTCGGAGAAAATCACAATTGCCATTGACAGACGGGACGAAAGTTGGTAAAGTAGGGCCATAGGGGGTCGGAAACGTTACCGGTAATGTTGCCGCCCCTTTGGAATGGCAGAAGAAGGGAGACGAAACGCACTTTATGACCATCAAGGATATTGCGCGGCAGTGCGGCGTAAGCGTCAGCACGGTGTCGCGGGTGCTCAACGACCGGCCGGACGTCAGCCCGGAAAACCGGCGCAAGGTGCTCTCCGCCATTCAACGATCCAATTACATTCCCAACAACACCGCCAGGGACCTGGTGAAAACCAAGTCCGACGCCATCGGCCTGGTGGTGCGGGGCGTGTCCAACCCGTTTTACACGGATATCATCCGGGTCATCGAGGAGCAGGTCACGGCCCGGGGCTATACCCTGGTGATGCAGCAGATCGGCACCTGCGACGACGAGGTGAAGCGGGGCGCCATGATGGAGCGGGAAAAGCGGCTGCGGGGCCTGATCTTATTGGGCGGCCGGTCCGACTATACCCCCCAGGAGCTGGCGCCGCTGAACATCCCCTATGTCTGCTGCTCGTATGACAACCAGTACGGCACCCTGCCGCCGGACTCCTATGCCTCGGTGTCCATCGCCGACGAGGAGGAGGCCTGCCGGGCGGTGACGGAGCTGTACCGCTGCGGCCACCGGCGCATTGCGGCGCTGGTCTCCGGCACGGAGGACCGCTCCATCAGCCAGCTGCGGTATCAGGGCTATGTCCGGGCCTTAGCGGCCCACGGGCTGCCCCTGGAGCAGGAGCTGGTCATCGAGGCCGGTTCCTTCGACATCCGGCAGTCGTATCTGGCCATGCAGCGGCGTCTGCTGGCGGGGGCGCAGTTCACCGCCCTGTTCGCCATCTCCGACAACATGGCCATCGGGGCCATGCGGGCTTTGCGGGAGGCCGGACGGCGGATCCCCGAGGACTGCTCCGTTATCGCCATCGACGGACTGACCGTCTCGGACTATATCAACCCCACCCTGACCACCCTCTGCCAGCCTATGGAGCACATGGGCCGGCGCAGCGTGGAGATCCTGCTGGACATGGTGGAGCACCGGGGCGGACCCATCCGGGAGACGGCCCACACCACCCTGCGGACCGGCGAGTCCGTCCGCGACATTTCTTAGTTTTTCCGGCGGAAACCGCCTGAAAAATATATAATGAAGGAGAATTGATCATGAAGAAAACTCTTGCATTGATCCTGGCCGCTGTCATGGCTCTGTCCCTGGTAGCCTGCGCCAAGACCCCCGCAAACGGCGGCACGGAGGCCAAGGGCTCCGTGTATTACCTGAACTTCAAGCCCGAGGCCGATCAGGCCTGGCAGGCGCTGGCCAAGACCTACACCGAGAAGACCGGCGTGGAGGTCAAGGTCGTCACCGCCGCTTCCGGCCAGTATGACACCATGCTGACCTCCGAGCTGGACAAGTCCGCTCCTCCCACCATGTTCCAGGTGGGCAACCAGGGCGCTGTCAACTCCTATGGCGATTTCTGCTATCCTCTGGATAACACCGACGTCATGAAGGAAATGACCACCCAGGACTTCAACCTGAAGAATGCCAACGGCGAGACCGTGTCCATCGGCTACTGCTATGAGGCCTATGGCATCATCGTCAACAAGGCTCTGCTGAAGCAGGCCGGCTATGAGCTGTCCGACATCACCAACTTTGAGACCCTGAAGAAGGTCGCCGACGACATCCACAGCCGCGCCGCCGAGCTGGGCTTTGACGCCTTCAGCTCCGCCGGCCTGGAGGGCTCCTCCAGCTGGCGCTTCTCCGGTCACCTGGCCAACATGCCCCTGTTCTATGAGTTCCGGGATGACAAGGTCACCGCTCAGCCCGCCGCCATCAAGGGCACCTATCTGGATGCCTTCAAGAACGTCTGGGATCTGTACACCACTGACTCCGCCACCACCGGCGCTGCTCTGACCACCGCCACCGGCGATGCCTCCGAGGCCGAGTTCGGCCAGGGCAAGGCCGTGTTCTTCCAGAACGGTTCCTGGGAGTATGCCAGCCTGGTCACCAGTGATGACAAGGGCTTCAAGATGAACCCCGAGGATCTGGCTATGATCCCCATCTACTGCGGCGTTGAGGGCGAGGAGAAGGCCGGTCTGTGCTGCGGCACCGAGAACTGCTGGGCCGTCAACAAGAACGCCAAGGAAGAGGACATCCAGGCCACTCTGGACTTCATGAAGTGGGTCGTCACCTCCGACGAGGGCACCACCATGCTGGCTGAGCAGTTTGGCCCCTGCCCCTTCAAGAACGCCAAGACTCCCGCCAACGTGTTCTTTGCCGATGCCAACGCCTATACCGCTGCCGGCAACTACATTGTGACCTGGGCCTTCAACTGGACCCCCGCCGTGGATGACTGGCGTGCGGGCGTGGTGGATGCTCTGACTCAGTACACCGTCAACGGCGGCAGCTGGGACAACGTCAAGACCGCCTTCGTGGACGGCTGGGCCACCCAGTATGCCAAGGAGAACGGCTGAGCTATAAGCGCTCCGTTGTAACGCAATAGGACCGGGGGCGGGCTTATCGCCCGCCCCCGATTTTTTCTCACCCGCGGCGCACAGAGCTGTTGGCCGGTATGGACCGGGCAAGAGCTCCGGGCGCCGCCCGGAAAATACATAGATAGGAGAGAGGCGTCATGAAACTTCCGAAACACCGCCGGGACGAGGCCGCGCTGAATTCCCGGCTGATCCGCCGCCCCATCAAGCGCATGGTGTGGCTGTTTTTGCTGCCCACCTTCGGGGCCTTCTGCATCGGCTTCCTGTGCCCCTGCCTGCTGTACCCCTTCTTCAAGGGGCTGTTTCTGTCCTTCTGCAACTTCCGCATCACCAGTCAGTGGACCTGGACGGGACTGGACAACTACCGGAAAGCCTTTCAGGACCCCGGCTATATGCACGCATTCTGGTACACGGCGCTGTTCGCCCTGGTGAGCCTGCTGGCCATCAACCTGTTCGCCTTCACCATCGCCTACGCCCTGACCCAGAAGTTCAAGGGCACCAACGTGTTCCGCACGGTGTTCTTCCTGCCCAACCTCATCGGCGGCATCGTGCTGGGCTATATCTGGTCCATGATCTTCGACGGCATCCTCATCAAGTACAACACCTCCGTGATCCTGGAGACGAAATACGGCTTCTGGGGTCTGGTGATCCTGGTGTGCTGGCAGCAGATCGGCTATATGATGATCATCTACATTGCCGGACTCCAGGCGGTGCCTGAGGACATGCTGGAGGCGGCCCGCATCGACGGCGCCAACCGCTGGCAGACCCTGTGGCGGGTCACCATCCCCAACGTGATGCCCTCTATCACCATCTGCATGTTCCTGAGCCTGACCAACGGCTTCAAGCTGTTTGACCAGAACCTGGCCCTGACCGCCGGACGTCCCTTCCAGCAGCTGGGCAATGGAGAGACCATCAAAACAACGGAAATGCTGGCCCTGAACATCGTCAACGCCTTCGGCACCAGCGGCGGCGGAAACCGCGGCGTGGGTCAGGCCAAGGCCGTGATCTTCTTCATCGTGGTGGCGGCCATCAGCATCATCCAGCTTCAGGCCAACCGCCGCAAGGAGGTGCAGCAATGATCAGATCCGATGCTCTGCGCCGCAGAGAGCGCCGTCAGGCCCTGCTGACGGTGGTGTTCACCATCATCTCCGTGCTCTATCTGATGCCGGTGTTCCTGGTGCTCATCAACTCCCTGAAGGCCAACGCCTTTGTCAACACCGAGACCTTCAAGCTGCCCACGGCGGAGTCCTTCGTGGGGCTGAAGAACTATGTCAAGGGCATGACCTTCGGCAACTTCGCCTTCTATAAGGTGGTGTTCTACAGCTTCTTCATCACCATCACCTCCACGGCCCTGATCCTGGTGTGCACGTCCATGGCGGCGTGGTACATCTCCCGGGTGGGGAGCCTGGTCAGCAAGATCGTGTACTACCTGTGCGTGTTCTCCATGGTGGTGCCCTTCCAGATGGTCATGTACACCCTGGCCCGGACGGCGGACCAGATGCACCTGAACACCCCCTGGACCATTCCGGTGATCTATCTGGGCTTCGGCGCAGGTCTGGCGGTGTTTATGTTCACGGGCTTTGTCAAGAGCCTGCCCCTGGAGATCGAGGAAGCCGCCGCCATCGACGGCTGCGGCCCTGTGGGCACCTTCTTCCGGGTGGTGCTGCCCATGCTGAAGCCCACCATGATCTCCGTGGGCGTGCTGGAGATCATGTGGGTCTGGAACGACTATCTGCTGCCCAGCCTGGTGCTGGACATCAACCAGTACCGCACCATCCCCATCCATATCCAGTATCTGAAGGGCAGCTACGGCACCGTGGACATGGGCGCCACCATGGCCCTGATCATGCTGAGCATCCTGCCGGTGATCATCTTCTATCTGTGCTGCCAGAAGCACATCATCAAGGGCGTGGCCGCCGGAGCCGTGAAGGGCTAAAAAAACAAAGCATTTTTCTGATAAGTGAGTTGACTGACATATGAATCGTTGCAGCGGCATTTTGATGCCGGTATTTTCCCTGCCGTCTCCTTACGGCATCGGGACTCTGGGCAAGGCCGCCTATGACTTTGCCGATTTTCTCCACGCCGCCGGGCAGCGCTGCTGGCAGATGCTGCCCCTGGGCCCCACCAGCTACGGCGACTCCCCCTATCAGAGCTTTTCCACCTACGCCGGGAATCCCTATTTCATCGACCTGGATATGCTGATAGAGGACGGATTGCTGGAAAAGAGCGAGGTGCAGGAGCAGAACTGGGGCACCGAACCCCGGTACGTGGACTACGGAAAGATCTACGAAAGCCGCTTCGCCGTGCTGCAGAAGGCCAAGGACCGGGGCTGGGTCCGGGACCAGGAGGCGGTGGCCGCCTTTCAGGCGGAGAACAGCCGCTGGCTGCCGGACTACGCCCTGTACATGGCCTGCAAGTGCCATTTTGGCATGCGCTCCTGGACCGAGTGGGAGGACGCGGACATCCGCCTGCGGAAATCCCCGGAGGTGCTGGAGCGGTACCGCACCCTGCTGCGGGAGGACGTGGAGCTGTTCACCTATCTGCAGTTCCTGTTCTTCCGCCAGTGGAACAGGCTGCGGGACTATCTCCACGGCCTGGACATCCAGGTCATTGGCGACCTGCCTATTTATGTGGCCATGGATTCCGCCGATGTGTGGGCGGAGCCGGAGAGCTTTCAGCTGGACGACCAGTGCGTTCCCACGGAGGTATCCGGCGTGCCGCCGGACTACTTCAGCGCCGACGGTCAGCTCTGGGGCAATCCCCTGTACGCCTGGGACCGCATGCAGGCCGACGGCTTCGGCTGGTGGATCCGCCGGGTGGACGGGGCCTCCAAGCTGTATGACGTGATCCGCATCGACCATTTCCGGGGCTTCGAGGCCTATTGGGCCGTGCCCTACGGCGAGACTACCGCCAAAAACGGCCATTGGGTCAAGGGCCCGGGCATGAACCTGGTGGGGGTGCTCACCGGCTGGTTCCCCCAGCTGCGGTTCATCGCCGAGGACCTGGGCTATCCCACTCCCGGCGTCCGGCAGCTTTTGCAGGATTCCGGTCTGCCGGGCATGAAGGTGCTGGAATTTGCCTTCGATTCCCGGGATACCAGCAGCTATCTGCCCCACTCCTACGGGGAGAACTGCGTGTGCTATACTGGCACCCACGACAACAGCCCCCTGGCCCTGTGGAAGGACGAGGCCGCGCCGGAGGACATCGCCTATGCCCGGGAATACCTGGGGCTCAACGATGCGGAGGGCTTCAACTGGGGCCTCATCCGGGGCGGCATGAGCTCCGTGGCCCGGCTGTTTGTGGCCCAGATGCAGGACTATCTGGAGCTGGGTCTGCACCACCGCACCAACGTCCCCGGCACCCAGAGCGGCAACTGGCAGTGGCGTCTGCTGCCCGGCGAGGCCACCCCGGCCCTGGCCCGGCGCATCCGCCATATGACGGAGCTGTACGGCCGCTGAACCGAACCATCTCGTTTCATTGCGAACTTCTCTTAAAACGTATGAACCCCGGCGCGGTGCGCCGGGGTTCATACGTTCTGTTCGTTGTGTTGGCTCTCCATCAGGCGGCGGGCCTTTCTCCTGGCCCGGGTCAGGGCCATGCGGACGCTGTCGGGCTTCACGCCCAGCTCCCGGGCCAGCTCCCCGTCCGAATAGTCCAGGATATACCGGGCCTCCAGCAGCCAGCGGGTGTTCTCGTCCAGCCGGGGCCACACCTGGGCCAGGGCGTCCAGCTCCAGGCGGCGCAGCACCCGGTCCTCCACCTCCTGCCGCTCATCCGGGACCTCCGGTCCGCCGTCCAGCGGCAGCCAGGGATGGCGGCCGCTGTCCCGGACGGCGTTATAGGCCGTGTGGCGGCAGGCGGCGGCAATATACCCCGCCAGACCCTCCGGCTCCAGCCGGCGCAGGGTGTCCAGATGGTCGATGAGCCGCAGCAGGGTGGTTTGCAGCACGTCCTCCGTGGCCCACTTGTCGCCCAGGATATCATAGATGGTGCGATACATCAGCCGCTGATACTTCACAAACAGGCGGGTCATATAGGCCCGGTCGTCATCGTCCCGGATCGCAAGGATGCAGATCGGCAGCATATGGACCCTCCTCTCCCCGGCGGCAGCCGCCGGACCAAAAAATCGACATTTTATATTATAGAGGCCGTTCCCGGAAAAGCAAGAAAATTTTTCAAAAACCCGGTTGCAAATTCCCGGAACCGGTGTTACTTATATAGAGGGGTTACCAGGAAAGCGAAATCTGCGAAAGGAAGTGGATGCAATATGAACGACCGTCAACAGGCCCGGGAGGAGGCCCTGTTTGTTCTGCTGATGGAACAGGTGGCCCGGCAGCAGGACCGGCAGGCCCGGCAGCTGGGCCGGGCGCTGGAGGAGGACCCGGAGGCGGCCCTGTCCCCTGCCCTGCAGCAGCGCTGCATGCAGACCCTTCGCCGGGGCTTCCGCCGCCGGGACCGGCAGGCGGCAGGCCGGACCACCCGCCGCGTCTTGAGCCGGGTGGCCGTGGCGGTGCTGGCGGCGGTGCTGTGTCTCACGGCGGCCTTCGCCGTGTCCCCTACCCTGCGCGGCAAGGCCCTGCACTGGGCGGCAAAGGTGTTCCCCACCCACACGGAGCTGCGGCTGAACCCTGACGCCGCCCCCGCCAACGGCCAGACCTATGAGCCGGTGGTGAACTGGCTGCCTGTGGGGCTGACCCTGGAGGAGCAGCGGTCCGACCGCGGATTTTCCAATTATCATTACACCGACTCCGACGGCTGCTGGCTGGACGTGGAGCTGCTGCTTTTCAGCAGCGGCGGCGTCATGAGCCTGGACACGGAAAACGCCGACGTCCGGGAGACGGTCATCAGCGGCTATCCGGCCATCACCATCCACAAGGAGGGCGTGTCCGTGGCCGCCTGCACCCTGGAGGACCTGAACGCCATCCTGCTGGTCACCGGCCAGGGCTTCTCCGTGGACGATGTGGTCCGGGTGGCGGAAAGCGTCCGCCTGCGATAGCGGGGCCGCCAGTCATTCCCATTCTTTCCCCACCACCGAGGGCGCCAAGCACGAGGAGTGCACCGTGTGCCCGGAGGATAAGGAGCAGCTTTCTATAAACAGTCAACCAGGGGCAGCCCCGCGCGGGACCACCCCTGGTTGATCGTTTTAGAGTTTTCAGCGATGCCGCAGCTTACAGGCTGTTCAGATAGTCCCGCACCTCCCGAACGCCAGTAAAGCAGAGAGGGCTCACATCGTCTCGGGGGTCGGCGGAGGCCAGGCACACCAGCAGGTCATCGGGATAGTCCGAGATGGAGAAGTACACCGGGGCATAGGAATCCGCCGGGTATTCATAAATCAGGTACGTTCCCTCGTCCAGCTTCATATAAAACATCGTCTGGTCCAGCTTCCGACCCAGTTCCTCTATCTGTTCATTTCTGTCCAGCTCCGTGTCGATCAGCGACCGGATCATGGTGGTCAGGTGTTCATACTCGTCGCTGCCCTTTTCAAAAACGGACTTCTCCCGGCCATTTTTGGCCAGAACGATCCGCTCCGGGTCCGCCAGCTCGCCCAGGGATAGCTCCTGATATGGGTGGTCCTGATAATCCTCGGGATTGGCCCACTCCACCTTCTGCCCACACCCGGCCAGCAGCACGAAGCACAAGGCCAGAGGCAGGAGGATCTTTGCGATTTTCTTCATAGCTTTCTCCTCTCAAGCACTCACTGTTTATTCAGATAATCCAGCAGCTCCTGGGCCTCGGTGGCAGACCAGAAGCCGTGCAGCGTCAGGCTGTCCTCAATGGGAGAATAGATGCCCACAACTCTGTTCTGTGCGTCGGTCAGCTCAAAATATACCGGCGCGTAGGAATCCGCCGCATACTCATAAATCAGCCAGACGCCGCTCTCCAGCTCTGCCCCGGACTTTGTACCGTCCAGCTTCCGGCCCAGGTCCTTTACCTGTTCATTTTCATCCAGCTGCGCTTCTATCAGCTGGCCCAGGGTGGATACGATTTTTTCATACGTCTCCGTGCCCTTGTCAAAGCTATTCTTTTCCCGGCCATCCCGGGTCATCACGATCCGCTCCGGGGCGGCCACCTCACCGGCGTAAACATCCTGGGCGGGATGGTCCTTATAGTCCTCCCAACCGGCCAGCTCCACCTTCTGCCCGCACCCGGCCAGCAGCACGAAGCACAAGGCCAGAGGCAGAAGAACCTTCAGCAATTTCATGTCGTCGCTTCCTTCCTTCCAATTTAAGTGTGTTTGTTTGCACTGATAATAGGGATTATACCATATAAATCATGAAATGTAAATACGGAAGTTTGATTTTCGTTTTTTTTTCGCGCTTTCGACTGTTCTGTAAAACTCGTCAACACGGTGTCGAATAACGTCCTTCCGTTTTCTTCCATTTTCCGGTTGCATCCGGGCGGCGGAGGGTGTATAATACGAATCGTTCAAAATTGAACCTTTCAAAATCGGAGGAATCACCATGACCAACGCCTATCAGGTATACACCGCCGCCCGGCAGCTGCTGGAGGGGTACGCCGCCGCCATGCAGCCCCTGTGCCGCCGGGAGGGTCTGGCCCCCAACGGGGTGGACATTCTGCTGTTTCTGGCCAACAACCCGGGCCTGGACACCGCCCGGGACGTGTGCACCTATCGGGGACTGAAGCCGGGCATCGTCTCCTTCCATGTGGAGAAGCTGGTGCAGGAGGGGTATCTGCTGCGGCAGCCCGCCCCCGGGGACCGGCGCAAGTGCCGCCTGGTGTGCACCGAGAAGGCCGGGCCTGTGGTGCAGCAGGGCCGTGAGCTGCAGGAGACGTTTTTCCGCCGCCTGGCCCGGGGCCTGGAGCCGGAGGACCTGGCGGCCTTCCGACGCTGCCTGGAGGGCTTCCGCCGGAATCTATCCCAAATGACACAGGAGGACGCATAATGACGCAGGACAAGGAATTTCTGGGTACGGAGCCGGTAGGACGGCTCCTGTGGAAGCTGGCGGTGCCCACGGTGATCGCCCAGCTGGTGAATATGCTGTATAACATCGTGGACCGCATCTACATCGGCCATATCCCCGGCGACGGCAGCCTGGCCCTGACCGGCGTGGGGGTGTGCCTGCCCATCATCATGATTATCTCCGCCTTTTCGGCCTTTGTGTCCTCCGGCGGCGCGCCCCGGGCCTCCATCGCCATGGGCCGGGGGGACTATGACCAGGCCCAGCGGATTCTGGGCGGGTGCTTCACTTTACAGGCGGCCATTTCCCTGGTGCTGACGGCGGTGCTGCTGATCTGGAACCGTCCTTTGCTGCTGGCCTTCGGCGCCAGCGGGAACACCATCGAGTATGCCGTCCAGTATATGCAGATTTATGCCCTGGGCACCCTGTTCGTGGAGCTGACCCTGGGCCTGAACGCCTTCATCACCGCCCAGGGCTTCGCCCGGGTGGGCATGAAAACCGTCCTCATCGGCGCGGTGTGCAACATCCTGCTGGACCCCCTGTTCATCTTCGCCCTGGACATGGGCGTCCGGGGGGCGGCCCTGGCCACGGTGCTGTCCCAGGCGGTATCCTGCGTATGGGTGGTGACCTTCCTGCGGGGGAAGCAGACCCTGCTGCGGCTGGAAAAGGCGTCCCTGCCCATCCGGCCCCGGCTGATTCTGCCCTGCGTGGCCCTGGGTACCGCCACCTTCATCATGCAGGCCAGCGAAAGCGTCATCTCCGTGTGCTTCAATTCCTCGCTGCTGAAATACGGCGACGACATCGCCGTTGGCGCCATGACCATCCTCTCCAGCGTCATGCAGTTTGCCATGCTGCCCCTGCAGGGCATCGCCCAGGGGGCCCAGCCCATCTCCAGCTATAACTTCGGCGCCAGCAACGCCCAGCGGGTGCGCCAGACCTTCCGTCTGCTGCTGAAGGTCTGCCTGGGCTACGCCCTGGTGCTGTGGGCCTGCATCCAGCTGTTCCCCGGGGCCTTCGCCCGGATTTTCACGTCGGAGCCGGAGCTGGTGGCCTTCACCGCCGGGATGCTGCGGATCTACTGCGGGGCCCTGTTCCTGATGGGCATCCAGATCGCCTGTCAGATGACCTTCGTGTCCATCGGCAACGCCCCCTGCTCCATCGTGGTGGCGGTGCTGCGGAAGTTCGTGCTGCTGCTGCCGCTGATCTATCTGCTGCCCCACCTGCTGGCGGACCAGACCCGGGCCGTGTTCCTGGCGGAGCCCGTGGCCGACGTCATCGCCGTCACAGGCACGGTGATCCTCTTCACCCTCCAGTTCCGCAAGGCCCTTCGCAGGCTGGAAAGTGAAAACAAATCGTAATATCCGGCCAGAATATTGCGGCTTGTATACAAAAAAGCATCCCCGGCAAAAGCCGGAGATGCCCGCTACTTCTTCTTTTTTCCTCTCAGTTGGTACATGATAAACGCCCCCATGGTAATGGCAGCAAAAGCAGCTCCTATGTCATATATACCATACGATATAATACTCACATATAACCCTGCAAAATAGGCGGCCAGGGAGCAAACCACACTGAGAATGACAACCCACACAAGAATTCACCACCTTTCCGTTCAAAATTTCTTCTTATATTGTTGATTATAACATATAAGAAGCCAAAACGCAAAGAGCTTTTTGACCTATTCAACATTTTTGCTGCCCGCAAAGCAGCAGCACATCGTACAGGAGGAACCCATGGAAAACATCTCCATCATCCTGGGTGACATCACCCAATCCCGGGTGGATGCCATCGTCAACGCCGCCAACACCACCCTGCTGGGGGGCCTGGGGGTGGACGGGGCCATCCACCGGGCCGCCGGGCCCGGCCTGCTGGCCGAGTGCCGCACCCTGGGGGGCTGCGAAACCGGCCATGCCAAGCTCACCGGGGCCTATAACCTGCCCTGCCGCTATGTGATCCACACCCCCGGCCCCATCTGGCAGGGCGGCGATCACGGGGAGGCGGCCCTGCTGCGCAGCTGCTATCTCAGCTGCCTGGAGCTGGCCCTGGCCCACGGCTGCCGCACGGTGGATTTCCCCTCCATCAGCACCGGGGTATACGGCTATCCCCTGCCCCAGGCGGCCCATGTGGCCCTGAAGGCCATGACGGACTTCCTCCGGGACCACCCCGGCATGCACCTGCGGATGATCTGCCACAACCCCAACGCCCTCCGGGCCTATCAGGTGGATTGGAACATGTTCTATCAGGACGTAAAGCCCCACGCATAAAAACCGGGCGTGCCGCGCAGGCGGCACGCCCGGTTTTTGCAGATTCCGGTCAGATTTTGATGAGCTCATATTCCCGGGTGCCCATGCCCAGCTTTTCCGCATGCTCCAGGCAGCTCATCCAGTCCGTCTCCGGGTGGAGATGGTGGAAGTGGTCATGGCCGCAGTCCCCGGCGGCAGCGGCCCCCGGCAGGGGCGGCTGGGCGTTTACCGCGTCGGCGCAGGCCATGTCCAGGGCCACCGGGTCAAAGCTGGCGAACATACCCACGTTGGGGATGATGGCCGCGTCGTTCTCCGGATGACAGTCGCAGTTGGGAGACACGTCGATGACCAGGCTGATGTGGAAGCAGGGCCGCCCGTCCACCACCGCCTGGGCATATTCGGCGATCTTCCGGTTCAGATTGGTGACCGTCTCGTCCCAGTTCACCCGGATGGCGTCCCGGGGACAGACGGCGATGCACCGGCCGCAGCCCACGCACCTGCTGTGGTCGATGCTGGCCTTGCGGTCTGTGACGGTGACGCCGCTGTGGGCGCAGATCCGGGTGCAGGCGCCGCAGCCCACGCAGTGGTCCTGGGCCACATGGGGCTTCCCGGCGTTGTGCTGCTCCATCTTACCGGCCCGGCTGCCGCAGCCCATGCCGATGTTCTTCAGCGCGCCGCCGAAGCCCGCCTCCTCGTGTCCCTTGAAATGGGTCAGGGAGATGAACACGTCCGCGTCCATCACCGCCCGGCCGATCTTGGCGTTTTTCACATACTCGCCGCCGCGCACCGGCACCTCCACCTCGTCGTTGCCCTTGAGGCCGTCGGCGATGATGATCTGGCAGCCGGTGGACAGGGGGGAGAACCCGTTGAGCATGGCGGCGTCCATGTGGTCCAGGGCGTTTTTCCGCCCGCCTACATACAGGGTGTTGCAGTCGGTCAGGAAGGGCTTGCCGCCCCGCTCCTTCACAAAGTCCGCCACGGTCTTGGCCCAGTTGGGCCGCAGGAAGGCCAGGTTGCCGGGCTCGCCGAAGTGCAGCTTGATGGCCGCGAACTTGTCCTCAAAGTCGATCTGGCCCATACCGGCGGTTTTCATCAGCCGGGTCAGCTTCTGGGGCAGATTTTCCCGATAGTCGGCCCGCAGGTCGGCCCAATAAACTTTCGATGCCACTTGGAGATCCTCCTTGAATCTGAGATGGTCATAGTGTATCATATTCCCACGGAATTTGTCACGCTTTTTTGAAGGGAGGCGGTATGTATGCGCCTGCTGACTCATATCGTATCCCCGGAGCAGGAGGGCTGGCCCCTGCGGCGGCTTCTGCGGCAGGAGCTGCGCATTTCCGGCAGCTTCCTGTCCCGGCTGAAATGGCGGCCCGGGGCCATCCTGGTCAACGGACGGCCTGCCACCGTGGCGGCGGTGCTCCACACCGGGGACGCCGTCACCGCCGACGTGTCGGACCTGCCCGGGGAGAATCCCCATATCCGGCCGGTGGACTATCCCCTGGACATCTTGTGGGAGGATGAGGACCTGCTGGTGCTGAACAAGCCTGCGGGCATCGCCATCCACCCGGCAGCCCTGACGGAGGAGACCGTCACCGTGGCCGGGGCCGTGTGCCACTATCTGGGCCAGGGGAGCTTCCACTGCGTCAACCGCCTGGATCGGGGCACCACCGGGGTCATGGTGGTGGCCAAAACCGGATATGTCCACCGGCTGTGCATGGAGCAGCTCCACTCCGGCGACTTCCGCCGGACCTATCTGGCGGTGTGCAGCGGCGTGCCCAGCCCGGCGGCGGGGTCCATCGACCTGCCCATCGGCCGGGAGCCGGACTCCCTGCTGCGGCGGCGGGTGGACCCGGCGGGGCTGG
>OGIA01001317.1_pt1 | contig 17186 bp, 15 predicted proteins | sample 1571671 | NCBI WGS metagenome assembly OGIA01 (sample SAMEA2582027, study PRJEB24529) | metagenome | biome: Human gut stool | place: China | collected 2011
GTGGTTTTGATTTGTTTTGAAACGGCTTATGTTGTGAGATAATTTCTCACAGTTTGCCTAATAGATTTTGTTAGAATGTAATGCTTTATTTTTATACATATTCATGGAAAAACACTATTTTACAACATATCTATAAAATATGATCGTTTTCCCGAAAATGTGTACGTTTAACTTATATCATCTGCTTTCCGAAAGTCTTTAGGTATTCCTGCGCAGTCTTTAGTGATATGTTCAATTTTTTCTGCAAGCGCTCCAAAATTGCGTCTTCCTTCAATCCAAGATCATAGCATGTGTCAATAATTCCACGCGCTTCTCCTCTCGCTTCTCCTCTTGCTACATCCTGCTCTATTTCATCTTTCATTAATTCCCGTAATGCTTCGCACATACCATTCGCCCTCCTTATCTTTTGATATATTTCATAGTTCGCACTAACACTTGCCTGCAATACCGCATCTATATTATTCCGCTCTCGCGGTGTCTTCATGTTTTCCGTTTGTTCTAAGAACTTCCTGATATCCTCTATATCGGCATTTGCAGATAAGATTCTTAGGCTGCTGTGCATAGTCCGGTTCAACCTGCTGATCACCACAATCTGCACTGGGAATAAAATGTTCCCTCTCACGTAATAAATACCTGGATATTTTTCTTCCAGTACATATCCTTTTCGTTCTAATTCCCAAAATAGTTTTTGGGGATATGCCTCTCGAAACAATGATACAGTCAGTTCGTCCGCCGGGATTTCATTAATTGTTTTTCCATATCCTTTATAAAGGCAGGCATATCCAAGTGTTTTATAAAGGGTGTCTATCGACAGTTCATCTCCCGGTCCTTTGTATTCTAACACATTGTACTTTCGCATGATATGACCGATTTCATTTTTCATCACTTTGTCTGCATTTTCTTCTTTTATGATCAGAAGATCGATACGAATCGGTTCTTTACTCAGATGATACTCCGAGATTAAATCAAGTTCCTCGATGTTTTCTTTTAGTTCCAGTTCCGCTGCTGCATAAAATGCAGGATGCCACTGGATCTTTTTGGCTTTGTCTGATGACGATTTCTTTGTCTTTTGCGCGATAATCGTTTCCTCCCTTTTATTCGGGAGAATCGCCTGATATTTTCGAATTCCCCCTGCTTTTACTTTTGTTTGCTGGTAATTTAAAAGCATTGAAAATTCTGATATCCGACGTTGTGACTCGTATGTTGATAAGCAGCCTTAACGTGGTTTTGATTTGTTTTGAAACGGCTTATGCTGTGAGATAATTTCTTACAGTTTGCCTAATAGATTTTGTTAGAATGTAATGCTTTAAATAGATTGTAACATATCGGCATATATCTGTCAGTAGTATCACATATTTTTTATTATTTTTGTAATATCTGCACAAGATATGTATTCCAATGTGAAATAGTGCTTCACAATATCTTATTTATTTCATTATCAATTATTCGATTTACCTTTTCCAACCTAGGAGCAAACATCAATCTGTATATTTGGCTTTCATAAGATGAATAAACCGGTGGATATAATATAATTTCTTCCAGTAATTCTCTCTTAAAATCCTCATTCTTTATTGGTTCTTCCAAATACTGATATAATTGTTCTAAACGCTGCTCCTGCGATGTTGAAAAAATTCTTCTACATTGCGAACACTCATAACTGCCATCCTCTAATGTTCTCAATAACGAATTCACTTTAATTGCTCCAATTAGTTCTGGCTCTCCCTCCACACTTATTCCCAACATCTGTGAATTTATTGAAGACGCTACAGAAAGCTTATAATTATAATGATGGCAGTTTTTAGAAAAAGGTTTCCCTGCTTTCTTCATGGCAATCTCTCGTCTGATCTGTTTTTCCTGTGCCTTTTTCCTTTTGCTTTTTGATAATTTTTTCACTGAACCACTCCATATACAATCCATTTTATCAGTCATTATTAAAAATAGCTGAAATTAAATTTGCTGTTTTCTTTGAATCTGTCTGATTACCTGTTTTGCTTATAATAGTCTTTACTTTGTCTATAAATTCGTTAGACAACTTAGACTGCAACACTTTCGTTACCCAGTCAATATCTTCAAAGCTTCTTTTTTCCAAATAAATCTGTTCAAATATATAGGTTGTTCCCTCACCTATCGCAGCTATGATACTGCCGGCAATAATTGCATTTAATATACTTGCACCGATATTAATTCCAGGAATGTTTTTCAAGGCAGCAATTGCTGTTTTCGCTGCAAAGCTTACTGTTCCCACTTCAATAATGGAATTAAAAAATTTTTTCGTCTGCTGGTCATTTTTAATTCCATAGACTTTGGCAATCGCATTAATTTCTGTAATTTCAATAGGCTTCAATATTACAGCATCTGCAATTGAAATGGGCACTGCTCCCACTACAGTACCTGATGTAGTTGCAACACCTATAATTCCCTGACAAAGATATCTTTTTCTGTTTAATTTAAAATTAGCAATATCCTCTGTTCCAGCCTGTAAGCCTTCCGGCATAAGGTCATTCGTTGCATCGATCAACTCCATAATTCCTTCCGGTCCAGCAAAAGCAGTATCATTTAACTTAAATGTAGAAGCAATGACCGGTATAATCTTTTTTAAATTTTTTGCATATCTCTTTTGTGCAGCAAAAGCGGCTTGTACCATCTCAATATTTTCTTTACGTTCAGGAACTGAATATGATTTTGTAATCACAACAATCACAGGCACACTTTTCCAAATGGACGTGGCACGCGAAAGACTTTGGATTGCTTTCGGAAAAAGCTTTCGAGAAGTACCATCCACGCAAAACCAGATAACATTTATCTGCTTTTCCTCCTGCCCTTCTTTTGCACTGCCTTTAGACCATTTTTTTACAGCATTAATTGCTTTTTGCTCCTTAAAGAAAGTTGGTTCAAATCCAATTGTGTCTATAACCCTGAATGGAACAGAATCACTTTCATATATTTCCAACTCATTCGTAGTTCCGCTAATTCCATAACCTGTTTTTGCTTTTTCAATTCCTAAAACAGCATTAATTAATGTAGATTTTCCAACACCTGAGTTGCCAATAACTAATACATTACCTGTTTCCATTTGTCTTCTGTCCTTCCTGTATTATTGAATTCTTAGTAATTGCGATTACATATCTCCCAATAAATAAAAGCTGTACGAAAAGATAATTTCTCTACCAAATGTATAACCAGTAGCACCTCTAATTTATACTATTTATTGACATATGACCACCTTTCTAAGTAAGAAGATACCTATTATCATATTACTCTAAATGGTTGTCCGTTTTTTCCCTGCAAAATCCTACAACCTTCCATATTCAATGTTTCATACTCTTCTTTAGACATCAATGTTTTATATTTCTGCTCATACATTTTGTCTACATTACATATATCAGGTCTATTTGGATAAATATTACAAAGATTATTATCCGATAAATGAACACATATTCCATTACCTGTATGAAACTCTGCCAATTCCGGAATTTTATCAATATTCCTGCAACATATTCCACATTTTGTACACTTAAACATTACACCATCACTTCTTCTAATTTTTCTCTTGTCAATTCTACAATTTGCTCTGATTCAGGTGATAAATTTCCGTCATCATCTAAAATCGGTGTGTCTAAAATAGATTTTATTGCTCCAGCCATTGCCATCGCTTCTGCGACAACCTTTTTTTCCTCATCAGAAAACTTTCTAAAATCCGTTCCTCTCTTTTTTATAATCTGCGTCATCTCAAAAACCAATGGTTCAAAAACAGTATTCAATGATAATAAAAATCTGTTAAACATGGCAGACCGTTTTCTGATACCTATACACGATAACGCTGCAACATTCATCTCTTCACTGTATTTTCTTGCTTTTGCAAAATTAGAGTATGCCGCATCCAGATTTGCTGACGCCTTTGCTCCTACAACCATTCCAAATACTGCTAATGCGGGTCCAGCGATCAAACCACCTAAAACAGCACTTCCTCCTAATATTCCTAACCCTTCAACAGCTTTTGCTCCTCCGCCAAAAAAAGCAAGTGTTGCATTAGTTGCAGCCGCACCACTTAACGAAGCGATTGCTGTTCCCGTTGATGCTGTTGCAAAAGCTCCTGCAGCACTATACGCTCCAAATGCAGTTATTGCACCAGCCACTGCACCGGAAGCCATGCCTCCGACCATAGACGTTGCCATTGATTGTAATTCTTTTAGTTGTGCAAAACTTTTTTTATCCAACACCATTTTCTGCAGTTCATTCAATCCTTTTGAATCAGATAATTCCACATGGTTCAATTTTTCAAATTCCTGTATAGACGGTTTTACACTTTCATCAAGGATCTGCACTTTACGTTTTCCTAAATTATCAATAGCTTCTCCACAATTTTTCCGACATGTTTCGATCTTTTTAGATGCATCCCTTATAATACTTTCCGCACACTCATTCGTTTCATTCGCTTCTTTCTGGTCTACTCCTGCCTTAATAGATTTTCCAACTCCAAGTCCTCCTGTTACAAGTCCTGCTGCTATAAATAAAAATGGTATTGGCATAATTTTATCTCCTTTACATCGTAAGTTCATTAATCGTTAATTGAACATCATCCAGTAACATCTGCATTTCATTTTCAATACTTTTCTTTTTTTCTTCCGCTATTTTCTTTTTCGTATAAGCCGTAGAAATCCAGCTTTTATACTGTTTTAAAGATAATAATGTCTCTGCTGTATCAATAAATTCCTGATATACCTCTGGCGCAATAGACCACTTATCCATCAGATAATTAACAATTTCTTTTTCTTCTGCTGAATACATTGAATCTGCATATCCTAACCTAACAAGATTCCAAATCACTTGTGCAAGTTCTGACATGCTTCTCATCCCTATCCATTTCTTTCCAACCTGTTCGTCATATTTTTCCGTGACAATAATATCTAAAACATTTGGTTGAGCATCAAATACTGTTTTGCATTTATTAATAATTTCGTTTTTTTCTTCAGAATCCACATTTAGTTCTTTACAAAGATTATCAAAAACTTCCTTCTCCTTATTTTCTACAGTTCCATTCGACAACATATACAGGTAATATAATGTTGCCTCCTCTATTCGTACATTTCCAAACATTTCCATCCTCCTTATAATTTAAATGTGGTTCCAGAAATCATCTTTGAATTAAAATCCTCCATATTAGAAAATGATGATTTTCCTCCAAAATTTTCTGTTATTGTATTGGTACTCTCAATGAACCAGTCAACATCTCCTATCGCCAATGCATTTTTTATTCCTGCAAAAGATTCCCTAAAAATATCCATATTCTCTATCAGATATTGATTAATAATTTCTTCTATTTCTGCTTTGTATTGCCGAAGCATTCTAATCTGTTCCTCACAGATTTTTTCTATTTGAATTCTCTCTTCATGTGCCAGTTTTTTTTCTTTCAATGCTTCCAATACAACACCATACGCAGCAGAGGCAAATGCATAGCCTGCCATTCCCCCTATCAGCCCAGCAAATACAAACTTCGGCATGGCAATTTGACTGACTGCTGCAAACATTGCCGACGATAACATTCCTGTTCCCTGTTCTCCCAATGTTTCTAAGCATTCTACTCCGTCTATTTCTCCATTAAAATAACGTGCAAAAGTTTTTGTTGCCGATACCGTAACTGCAACTACCGTCCCTGCTACATTTGTTTTAGACAATGCTCTCACATATTGCGATTTTGAATTTTGCATAGCCCCCTTAAGCGCAGCTCCTGCTGATCCAGTTCCATATCCCACAGCTATAGATGCTGTTGTATCCTTTGCTACGTTCACTACTGCATCTTGTGGCTCCGCTTCACCTTTATAAACTGCTACAAGATTCTTTATAATGGATATGCTTCCACCTACTGTTGCTGACATTTTCGCAGTCTGAACACCTGCTTTATTGGAAATCTTAACAATATCTTTTACTGTAGACAATTCGGGATGTGTACGAGCAAAAACAGCTTCTTTACTGGAAACAGAACTTTTTCTTAAGTTTCTTTTTATTTTTTCAAGCTTATCTATTCTTTCCTGAAGTTTTTGAACCTGATCAATATTGTCTGCATTTTTCTGATTCTCCAGCTGAACTGTTAAACTTTCTATCTTTTTATTGGCCTCTAAAATCATTTGATCATATTGATCTGATGGGACATCTATCTTCGCATCATTATCCAAATATTTCTCAAACTTTTTTAACTGAAGCTTTTCCAATGCTCTGGCTGCATCCCCTGTTCCTGCAGGATCATTTTCAGATGCACCTAAAAACTTCATTTGTGCACCAGATCCCTCAAGAATATTTCCATTTGTGTCTATCGTAACAGTATCATATAACGGATCATTTACACGACCTAAATCATCTGTTCTGATTTTTCTGTTTAAATCACCTTTGATTATATGTTCTGCATTTGAACGTGCAACATCTTTAACCTCAGCGGAAAAACCTGCCTGCTGATGTATATTTTGAAATTCATAATCAGGATTTATCTTTTCCTCAGATATCTGTTTCAATCCTTTAACAAGATTTTTTTCTGTTTCATTATCAATTCCTGAGTATGCTACATAATGCTGCTTTGCTGCATCTCCATATTTTTGAACCGTTTCATATGATGCTCCTGTAATTCCTGCATTTAATATGTCATCCTGCTTTTGTTTTTTCTTCTTTTCGTCCATTTAATCCCTCAGACACATTTTTACAATCTTTAGTTTTTTCCGTATTTTTATATACTTATCATTATACTCTTCTAACGCGTCATTTTCAACCCTATTCCCGCGTTGTATATATTTCCCCGCAGCTGATAAAATAGAAGTATTATCTGGGAGATTTTAAATCATGAATCGATTAAAAGATTTGAGACTAAAGATGGGGTTAAGCCAGCAGGCGCTCGCTGATAAGCTGAACGTCAGCCAGCAGACCATCTGTAAGTACGAGAATAACACTAATGAACCGAATATCGATACATTAAAAGCCATGGCAGATATTTTTGATATATCCGTTGATTATCTGATTGGCTATTCTTCGTATGCCCACAAGGTAGAGGAAGTATCCGAAACAACACTGAATGAAAATGAGCTTGCCTTTTTAAAAAAGTATCGTTCGTTAAATCCTTCCTCCCGTGCTTTGGTTCAGCAGTTCATGGACGAATTTTTACGTTTATCCGGTGAATGATTTTCTTTTATTATAACGCGTACCTAAGACACCATCTGTCCATCTCAAAAACTTTTTAATTTTTTACGACTTCAACATAATCTCCCTGACTTCGCAGCCACATATCAATACCTTTGCCAAATGTCTCAGCCGAAATTAAAAACTTTCCGTCTTCCTCTTTCAGGATCTTTGCGGTTGGCAAACGATCTAAGATTGCCTCTACGCTCGTACCCTTATACCAGAATTTCGTACGCTGTAATTTTCCCCCGTACATGAACTGGATTCGTTTTCGGTATTCCCCTTCCTCGAACCGGTCTTTATATGGAATATTAAAATGCTCATCTAATACCTGCAGTTCCTGTATCCGGTCAATCCGGTATATGGTTGGAAACACATCATTTGCCACATCAAACGCTTTTTCTTTATCAATCCCTTCAATGTTGGCAGCCAGATAAAAATAAAATTCTGAAAAAAGAATTGCCTGTGGCTGTACTTTCCGCTTTACAATCTTTTTATCTTTCGTGCGCTCGTACCCGATCTCAATGCATTTCTTTTCGTGGATTGCCTGACCGATCTGCCACATCTTATCGATAAATATCTTGTGATGCTGTGGCTCAATGTAATGATAACGCTCATTAGCGATCAGCTCACTGACAAGGCTCTGATTCTGGGGCGGAACACAACACTCAATCAGTTTGTCTAACATCTGCATCATTTCTTCTCTGATAAACGCACGGCTGTCTAACAATATTTTTGTGATAGCAAGTACTTCCTCGTTGGAAAAACGCATTCCCTCTTCCTGTTCGAGTCGGTAACCATTCTGCCTTCTGTCATAGATCAGTTCATTCTGGATACCAAAATCATTGACACGCTCGTTCAGATAGCAACGGATATCATCCAAGTCCCTCTGAAATGCTTTTTTCATCCACGCCAAATTTTTGTCCTGCATCTGCTTTGTTAATTACTTTGCCACGCATCAAAAGATCATACATCCGCAGAACACGATCTGCTTTTGATCTTTTCTCTATCGGTTCTTTCTCCTCCATAACTTCATCTCCATTTATCGCATATTGCATAGTTTTTCCAAGATTACATTTTAATTTTTATGCACTTTAAACATATTCTTATTGTAGCACACCTATATATCGATTTCCACATGAATAGTTACCTTATTCAACGAAATTCTTCTGACAGTCTGCGGATGTTGACTGTCAGAAGAACCTGTCTAAAACTTTATTACTGTCAGTAACCTTTTACAGTATCTGCACCTTCCAAGCCCGTCCTTTTTAAACGGCTTTCCACAAAATGGACAGGTTTTCGGTTTTACAAAACAATGCATATTTTCATTCCTTTCCCTACGACTCATACCTTGTTACCAGTTCATACGTCCCATCAAATCCAGTCGAATCCGTAACGATCACCGCATTCTCAAGCACTGTCATCCTGCCGATCACTGCATTTCCTTTTTCCTGATAAATAGCATACTCATTTACATCCTGTTTCCATAAGTCTGCTTCGATCGTGCCCATTGTTGTACTGATGGAAATAGTGCCAACCGTATCTCCCTCCTGCTGATCACTGATCGATACTTCCGTTCCAAGAGAAATATAAAGTGTCGCATTGCTTCCCTGATACTCACCGGCAAAATTTTCTACCTCTCCCTGCGCATACTGTATATTATCCGTGCTGCTTTCTGTATCTGCTTCCGTATCATTTAAGGCATCCATCATATTTTTCATCCAGTAAATCCCGGTGATGATTCCACTCTCATCATTTTCAAACATGACACCTGCCATCTGATCTTTATATAAATAAATGATCACATCTGTATCATCTCCGTAGTAGGTGTATCCATATTTCGCCAGTTCTTCATCCGAAATATCAATAAAATCACTTCCAACCGTAACCCCCGCAAAATCCATCGGATATTTTTCGGTTTCAAGCAAAAAAGCATTGATCACGCCATTGTCCGCTTTTACCATGATATCTTCTGACGCATCACTGTAAGTTCCGCTGTCATCCGTTGATAGCATATCACATACCTGCAGCAAATCATCCACATTACCGTCAACATATTGGGCAATCTCAATCTCTTCCGGTTTCTGCTGTTCTTCTGCATCTTTATCGTCATTCTGAGCTTGTGCAGCATCCTGATCCTGTACATCACTTTGATTTTGTGCTTCACTCTGAGTTGACACACTGCCGTTAAGATCTTTTACGTCGCTGATCACAAAAAGCGGCAGCTTTGAATCCCCAACTGTCTGATCCGCATATGTAAGCGTACAGTTAAAATAATACTCCTGTGTATCCGGATCCGGCTTTGCATTCATCAGCCAGTCCCAATCCGCAATAGCAGCCTCATCTCTCTGCATGATCACACCTACATTGATTTTTCCCGTTCCGATATACACTGCATAAGTATTCGTATCAATATTCGTTACCGGATATGGTACCGTGATATCTGTCTTTACACTTTCTTCAAATCCATCCGCTTTCCAGTCTGCAAAACCGTTTGTAAAAGAACTTAATTCCACAACTTTTGCCAGATCCGTGTTCGTATGACCCTCACGCGGTATCACAAATAAAATAATAACTATCACCGCAATTGCCGCTGCCACCCCACCTATTATCAATGGAAGTCTGTTTTTATGAAACTGGCTGCTTTCTGTGTTCCTTTCTTCTCTCTTTTCCATATCATTTTCCTCCCTTGTTTTGATATCCTCATTCTAGCAGACTACATGGACACATAATGTACATGTGCAAAAAAAGAGCTTCTGCCATGTTTTCACAGCAAAAGCTCTTTTCCTATTTCTGATAATTTTCAATCTCACATTCGTGTTCTTTTGTTTTCACATTATAGTTAATACCAACCAATAAAAGATTACCCTGATAATCCTCCAACGACCGGCAATAATTTTTTCCCTTTATCTGCTGTATCGCACCAGAAGCTGTTTTATCCCATTTTAATTCCACCACCAATGCCGGCTTATCTGCAAATTTTTTCCGTGGAACGAACACAAGGTCTGCAAATCCCTTTCCGCCTGCAAATTCACGGTGTACCGTATAAAAATTTCTTGCCGCATATAATGCCAGAGAAATCGTATAGCTTAAAGCATTTTCATCATTGTATTGTATATGGGATGTTTCAAAGTGAGCATTTTTTATTCCCTCTGCAACTTGCTTTGGACGATTCTGCCAAATTGCATTTAAAGTGTCTGATGAATTTTTCAGTGCCTTTGAGACCTCTCCCCAATCCGAAACAGACACAGAATTGACATACTCCGAACGCACCTCATTATTGGGAATAAACACACATTTATTCGTATTGTCATACCCCAGATAACCAAGGTGTATCAACAATGTCAGTACATCATCTTCTGTCCGAAACGTTGTCATGTCATTTGTAAAACTTCCTGTATTGACAGATACCGATTCCCCTGCGAGCATACTTAAAATATCATCTTTCAGACTGTCAAAATTCATATCAATATAAACCTGAAGTGCCTCAAAAGTTTCCGTCTGATTCCAATAATTTTCAATTTTCTTAAACCGCATGCAGTTTACAACAGATTTTGGATTATAAACCGAAGATTCTTCCGTAAAAGAATAACCATCATACCAGCTTTTTACATCTTCCATATCCATCTGATACTTTTTACAAAGTTCCACCACTTCCGCTTCTGTAAAACCAACATACGATGCTAAGGGTCCGGGTTCAATCATGGAAAATTCATCAAACATATTTAAAGCTGAATGTGTTCCATATTTTTTTATTGGAAGTATTCCTGTCATATAAACCAGATGAATATAGGCTTTATCCTTTAATAAATCCCTTAAAAAATCAAGATACTGTTCCTGCTCATTTTTATGAAACTTTGCCTCACGAAAAATACAATCCCATTCATCAATAATAATAACAAATGGTATTTTAGAATAACTATAAACATCCTGCATAGTACGTGTCAGATTTGTATTGTCAAAATAACGATAATCCGGATATTTTCCCAGAAGTTCCCAAAGAACGCTCTTGCGAACCAGTGAGATCATTTCTTCCATCGTACTGCTCTGACTTAAAAACTCCTGCATATTCAAAAAAATCGTATCATATTGATTCAGATACTTTTCAAAATCACTGCTCTTAGCAATTTCAAACCGCCTGAATAACTCTTTTGAATCACATTCACAGCTATAATAGGCAGCTAGCATGTTTGCAGCGATAGACTTACCAAAACGGCGAGGTCTACTGATACAAAGATATCCCTGTTGTGTGTTAATCACTTTGTTTGTATATTTGATCAATCCTGTTTTATCAACGTAAATCTCAGAGTTTACAGTCTTAAAAAAACTTTCCATCCCTGGATTTAAATAATTCCCCATTTAGCATCCTCCCGGTCAGCAAACAATGTTTCGATTCTCCTTTTATTGCTTTATTATACGGCATAAAAAATATACAAACAACATAAATCTACTCTCTCCTCTTCTCCCTCAGCTCTAACACCAGCTCATACACTTCCGGCCTGCGTTCCTTCAAATGCTCATCCAGCAGGTGCCTGCGTTCCTTAAAACGCTCCGCCAGTTCCGGATGCTCTCTTGCAATACGGTCATGTACTTCCTTCCGGTGTGCCTCAAGTCTGCCTGCAAGCGTTACCTCATCCTTGCCGGAGATATTAACGATTTCCTTTAAATGTTCCTCTAAATGTTCGAGCCACTCATCTTCATCCAGTGCCTCCATATGTGCCCATCTGCCATGAAACAGATTTTCAACATCCCCCGTCTGCTTTAACTGCTCAATCTGAAGTACGATCTGTTTTTCGATCTCATCTTCCGTCTCTGAACCAAATGCCCAGACAAACTCCTGGACACGGTTATCCGCACGTTTTCTCGACGCACTGCGCTCCACGTTATCCACACCACCCTCAAGCGGATACGGTCTGTTGATCCCCATATCTTTTAAAGCAATATGTATGGTTCTCCGCACACAGCCTTCCTCGATGAGATAGCCAAGGCCTAATTTTCGAAGCTGCTCATTCACGTCTGCGATGTGCTCTGTCATATAGAAACGGATTCCTTTTTCCTTCAAAAATTTGTACAGGATCTCCAGACGGTCTGCCGCTGTGATATCCAGACTTCCGATTCCTCCGGCATCCAGAATGACTGCTTTCGTGTCATCTTTGATATGCTCCTCGATATCCTTTTGCAGCACCCCGATATTTGCAAAAAACAGATTGCTGCTGAAACGATAGATCACAACTCCCTCCACCGCATGGATCTGGCTGCCTTCCCGCAAATCCCTGAAATGCTGATGGCCGGGCTGGATTCCCAAGAAACATCTTGCCGGTTTTGAAGTACGGATGATCATTTCTGTAAAAGAAAGGATAATTCCGATCAAAACGCCGTTAATCGTGCCAAGCATCAATACACCAAAAAAGGCTCCTATAAAAATGAAACATTCCGTCCGGCTGACCTTCCACAATCTGACCGCAAGTTCAAACTCCGTTGCCCCAAGCAGTGCCGAGATCACGATCGCCGTCAGCACCGGGATCGGCAGATACCCGATAAAACCGGTTCCACAGAGGAGAAGAATGATCATCGACACCCCTGCCACGATACCGGTAAGCTGTGTTTTTGCCTGATACTGTTCCCCCATTGCACTACGTGATACCGATCCATTGATCGGACAGCAGCCGGTAAACGCTGCAACAAAATTTCCTATGGAAAATGCAAAAAGTTCCCGATTATCGTCAATCTTATAACCGTTTTTCTGAGCAAAACTGTTCTCTGCGAGCAAAGTCTCAGCCATTATGACAACAGCAACCGACAGGCTTGTGATGATCGCATCCTTCGGTGCAATCACTGAAAAATCCGGTATGCTCCATTCTGGCATGCCAGGTTCTACTGCTGCAAGTGTCTGCACCCCCCACTCCCTGACCGGCAGAAAGCGTGTCATAAGTGCGCCTGCTGCCATCAGTGCAACTGCCATCGGGAACTTTGGGATCAGCTTTTTCGAAACCAGAAGAATCACAAGTGCAAAAAGTCCGATCACAAGCGACGGCAGATTGATCTGACCTGCCGTCCCTGCAATATGCTCTGCCAGTTCAAAAAGTTCCCCGACTCCTGCCGTTCCGCCCATCAGTTTTGGCACCTGCATCAGTATGATCGTCGTGCAGATTCCGGTGATAAATCCTCCCATGACCGGTGCAGAAATAAAATTGACCAGTTTTCCTGCCTTCATAAAATAAAATGCCAGAAGCCACAGTGCCACAAAAAAAGTCAGTACAGGCACTGCTGCCATGGCCTCTTTCGTTCCGCCTTCGATCCCAAGTCCGACGATGGCAGATCCGACCAGCGCAGCCGGAGCTGCATCCACACCAAAAATAAACTGTGGTGACGTGGAAAATAATCCGAATAGAATGATCGGGAACACCGAACCATACAGTCCGTAAACTGCCGGAAGCCCTGCGATCTGCGCATATCCCATGGAAATCGGAATGGAAACTGCCATGATAATGATTCCCGCAAGGATATCCTTCGGAAAATTTTTCTTATCATAATGTTTTAATGTCTGGAATGGCTGCAATTTCATAGTTCAATCACACTTCTCTCTTTTTATTCAAACCTGACATGTTCCAGTTTTTTTCTTCCTTACTGTATCACAAATTTTTTAAAATCAAAAGATATTCCCTTGTAAAATCTTCCTATGAATGATACGATATTTTTATGCGCTTTTTCTTACTAATGTGATGAATCGCGAAGGAATTTTTAATGCAGCTGTTTTTATAAAACAATGCAGAAACGGAGGATTAGATTACTATGAGTGAATACAGAATGGGGACAAAATGTGTGCAGGCAGGTTACACACCTGGCAATGGAGAACCGAGACAGGTGCCGATCATCCAGTCTACCACTTTTAAATACAGTACCAGCGAGGATATGGGAAAACTTTTTGATTTAGAGGCAGATGGTTATTTTTACAGCCGCCTTCAGAATCCTACCAACGATATCGTCGCTGCAAAGATTGCAGCTATGGAAGGCGGTTCGGCTGCAATGTTAACTTCTTCCGGACAGGCAGCCAATTTTCTTGCCATGTTCAACATCTGTGAATGCGGCGATCACATCGTTGCTTCCTCCTCTATCTATGGCGGAACTTTCAACCTGCTTGCCGTTACCATGGCAAAGATGGGGATCACGACCACATTTGTTTCCCCGGATGCTTCCGAAGAAGAGTTAAATGCCGCATTTAAGCCAAATACAAAGCTGATGTTCGGCGAAACAATTGCCAACCCTGCACTCACTGTTTTAGATATCGAACTGTTTGCAAAAGTGGCTCATGCACACGGCGTTCCGCTTGTGATGGACAATACGTTCCCTACCCCGGTCAACTGCCGTCCGTTTGAATGGGGTGCTGACATCGTAACCCACTCCACGACCAAATACATGGATGGTCACGGAGCTGCCTTAGGCGGAGCGATCGTGGACAGTGGTAAATTTGACTGGATGGCTCACGCTGATAAATATCCGGGACTGTGTACTCCGGATGAAAGTTATCATGGAATCACCTACGCAGAAAAATTCGGTAAAAAAGGTGCTTTTATTACAAAATGTACCGCACAGCTGATGCGTGACTTCGGCTGTATGCAGTCTCCACAGAACGCTTTTATCTTAAATCTCGGTCTTGAATCATTGCATGTCCGTATGCCAAAACATGTGGAAAACGGTCAGGCTGTTGCTGAATTTTTAGAGCAGCATCCAAAGGTTGCCTATGTCAACTATCCGGGGCTTCCTTCCAATAAATATTATGAGCGTGCCAAAAAATATCTGCCAAATGGTGGCTGTGGCGTTGTTTCCTTCGGTTTAAAAGGTGGACGTGTTGCTGCCTCCACATTTATGCAGAATTTAAAACTCGGTGCGATTGAAACACATGTTGCTGACGCAAGAACCTGCTGCTTAAATCCTGCAACATCCACACACCGCCAGATGACCGACGAACAGTTAAAAGAAGCCGGCGTTCCGGCAGAACTTATCCGTATCAGCCTCGGTCTTGAGGATAAGGAAGACTTAATTGCAGATATTTCCAATGCACTTGATTCGATCAGGGAATAAAATAAAAAACATATACAAAAAATGGATGTTTCCTCATTTAATCTATTGGAAACATCCATTTTTATAAATATAACGGATAAATATTAATATTTATCCTGATCTCTGCTCATACCGGCATCAACTGATTTTTTGCTTCTCCCACATACAACAGCGCGTTGTTATGGTTTGACTTAATTTCTTCCTCTGTCAGCTTTCTTATTATCTTCGCCGGATTTCCAAATGCAAGGCTGCCATCCGGGATTTCCATGTTCTGTGTCACAAGAGCCCCTGCACCAATGATACAGTTATTGCCGATCACCGCTCCATTTAAAATAATTGCTCCCATTCCAATCAATGTATTATTTCCAACCGTACATCCGTGCACGATTGCACTGTGCCCGATCGTCACATCATCCCCAATGGTAAGCGCATGCCCGGCTCCAACATGAAGAACTGCATTATCCTGTATATTAGTTCGACTTCCGATCGTGATCTTTTCCGTATCGCCCCGGACCGTCGCATGATACCATATTCCTGAATCTTCGCCGATCGTGACATCACCTTTTACGATCGCACCTTCTGCTAAATAATATGCCATGATATACCAACACTTTCTGCCTGATTTTACATCAGGCCTGCATTCTTTTATCAGTCTTTCCCGTTTATCTGGCCAATATATGCGGAAACAACTGCTGCCACGCCGTCAATGCCAAGTTTGCACTCATCTAAACACAGATCATAATTGTCCGCCAATCCCCAGGTTTCCCCGGAATAATAATTATGATACTGCTTTCTCCGGCGGTCTGTGTCATCCACGATCATTTTGGCTTTTAATTCGGATACCTGATGTTTCTTTGCAATTTTGGAGATTCTTGTTTTCTTGTCCCCACACAGGAAGATGCGTACAGCATCCGGATGTTCTTTATATGCATAATCCGATGCACGGCCGATTACGATACACGGCTGATCCTCAAACAGTGCTGACAATGCTTTTTTCGGTGTCTCACGCACCTTTAAATTCATATCGTCCGCAACCATACTCATCATATCATCCACCTGGCGTTCCCCAAAATAAAATGGATATTTGTCATACACTTTTTTCTCTTTTGCAAGCTCTATCAGTTCTTTTTTGGAATAACACGGGATGCCATAAATCTCTGACAATTTTCTTCCTACTTCGTCCCCTTCACATCCACATTGTCTGGCAATTGTTATAATCATAATAATCCTCCATTCCTGCACGTCCCTTTATAAAAACAACATTCTTATTTTTATAAAAAGTGCTCTGACCATTCCTTTTCTTTAAAGCCGGTAATTACCGTACTTCCATCTACGATCAATGGACGTTTTACCAGCATTCCGTTTGTCGCAAGCAGCTTTAACTGCTCGTCCCCGCTCATTTCAGGAAGCCTGTCCTTAAGCTTCATTTCTTTATATAAAAGTCCGCTGGTGTTAAAAAATTTCTTTAATGGCAGACCGCTCTTTTCATGCCATTCTTTCAATTCCTCGTAGGACGGATTCTGCTCTACGATGTGACGATCCGTATATGTAATCTCATGTTCATCCAGCCATTTTTTCGCTTTCTGACAGGTGGAACATTTGGGATATTCTATAAAAAGCATTGGATGTCCTCCTTTTGGTATGGTATGTTGTTGTTAATTGATATTGTACCACAAATTGGATGGGAGTGGGTACACAAATCCTTTTTCAGATGGTGGCATTTTTTATCGTAACGGGGAACCGTGACAGCTTGCTTTCTCTCGCCTCTATTGTGGTAAAATCAAAGTCGGATTTTTCAACAATGTGGCAATAACCGGGGTATATTTAGATACTCCATAATCTTCAACAATACTGGTTATTCTAGCGCCTGCATCTTTTGATGAAGCACCACATAAGAAAACCCTTTCATCAGCAGTTCCATAATCCAATACGATAAATCGATCATGAAATATACCGCCTGTCTT
>OGIA01001330.1_pt1 | contig 16982 bp, 17 predicted proteins | sample 1571671 | NCBI WGS metagenome assembly OGIA01 (sample SAMEA2582027, study PRJEB24529) | metagenome | biome: Human gut stool | place: China | collected 2011
TCAGAATCAGCCACAAAATGAGTCATATAACAAATTAATCTATATAATGTCTATTATTAACCCAATAAATTGGATACTCGTTACCATTACGATCTCCATAAATTGTACGTGAGTTTTCACCATTCATTCCAAAATTCGCATGGCCTGCACTGAATAAAATTTCATCTCCAGTTTCTGCCGGACCATATTTTCCTTCAAAAGCCTCCTCCTTACATGCTGTCGTAATGGAAGCCAAGACAGTTAAAAATAATATTATTTTCTTCATTTAAAGTCCTCCCTATAATTAAAAATCCCATCCAGCATTTTCATCATTAAAATAGTCACTTTCATTTCCAACCTCTTGTGGAGTAATAGATATGGTTTGCTTCGTCTCCTTATCGTTATCCACGATGGAGCCTTTCACCATAAGACCTTGCTCCAACTCCACCTCCAAATACTTGGTCTGTGGAGCTTCATACTTTTTTTTCTTCATAAAAAGCCTCTCTTTCTTTATTGATTAAACATTCTCGTTTTTTGTTATTGCTTTATTTCTTTTTTTCTCCGTAACCGTAGCCATAACCGTAACCATAACCATAACCGTAACCATGATGCAGACTGGCACCATTCAATACAATTGCCATGTTGTTCAATTTTTTCTCCTGATACAACTGCTCAATTTCAGGTAACATACGGCGGTCAAGCTTTCCGGCACGCACCACAAAGACGGTCAAATCTACAATACGATTAATGATAGTAGCATCTGCCACCAGTCCTACCGGTACATTATCGACTATGATATAGTCATAGCGTTTACGCAATTCTGCCACCAGCTCATCCAAACGCTCATCCATCAGCAACTCTGCTGGATTAGGAGCCACCGTTCCAGAAGCAATCACATCAAAAGAATCCGTTTTCTGGATGATATCATCTATGCCTACCGTATTATCGGACAGGAAGTTCGTCATACCCGTCACATGTTTACCCAAATGACGGCTTAATGTACCTTTACGGATATCCAGGTCCATCACAACCACTTTCTTCTTCGCATACACCAGACTCATTGCCAGGTTACGGGAAATAAATGTCTTACCAGATCCAACAGTAAATGAAGTAAAGGTAATCACCTGCATGGCCCGATCTTTCTTTGCCATAAATCCCATATTGGTACGCAGGATACGGAAGGCTTCCGATACAATATCATCTCCCTGAGCCTGTACCGACAGATTCTGTTTTCCTCGTACATGAGGTCTTTCTGCGACCTTCTTATCCAACGGAATCTCACCCAAGAACGGCAATGATACAGCCTTTACAATATCCTTACGGTTATGTACCCGCGTATCCATAAACAGAATCATCAGGAACACAGCTCCCGGAAGTGCGATACCGATTACCAATCCCAACAACAAAATTTTGTTGCGGTTCGGAGAAATCGGAGAATCAGTAGCTTCCGCACTGTCAATCACTCGTGCATTGTTGTCCACCATGGCCTGAGACAATGCATTCTCCTCACGACGGTTCAGCAAGAACAGGTACAGCGACTCCTTGATTTTCTGCTGACGCTCAATAGAAAGCATCTGGCGCTGCTTGGTCGGGATAGCAGCTACACGGTTTTGTGCCTGTTGTTCCCGGCTTTGTGCATCGTTACGCTTCACATTTAGACTCACAATCATATTATCCACCGCACGAATAATGCTCTGCTTCATGGCCCGCAAGGAATTATTCAGTTCTTCCACTACCGGGTTCTTGTCACTACTGTCTGCAATCAGATGATCACGCTTCAATTTCGTTGCATTATAAAGCGATATCTGATTTTCAACATTCATATCATTGATACCTGTATTGGCAGGAATCAAATCCGTATCTTTCTTTGGATCAGTAAGATACTCCTTAATATATTTGGCCAGACGCAACTGAGTCTCCATTTCCAAAGCATCCGTACCATACTTCTGCGACTCGCCCATATACATGCTGGCAGATGAACTGATATCCACTACCTGATTCTCACGTTTGAACGATTCCAAATCCGACTCCACATCTCCCAACTCACGTCCGATGATAATCAAACGCTCGTTGATAAAGTTAGCCGTATTCACTGCTACTTGGTTCTTATCCTTGATAGCCTCCTCGTTGTACACATTCACCAGCATATTCAGCATATCTTCCGCACGAGCAGAAGAAGCATCCTTCACCGACAGTGTCAAAATAGAAGATTCCTCCTCTTCCTGACGGATGCCCATCGCTCCCAGATAACGGGCAGCTACCGCATCTACCGGAGACTTACGTACCTTAATGGTTTTCTCCAGCCACCCCTTTCCGTAAAAATTAGTAGGCGATACCACTACACGGCCCATACTCAGCGTAACCGTATCGTTCAGCGTAACCGGATATTCCTCCTGTTCCTCACTGCTACTGAAGTCAGACAGTACTACAGAATTTTCTCCCGTAATCTTTACATCAAAGGCCCAAGCCTGTTCCGAAGTTGCATCCGGAAAGCTGACAGTTACCGGAGCCTGCGTATACAGTTCATTATACCGGAGTCCGTCCTTAATCTGATAACTGACGTCCGCATGCAAACGCTGAACCACCTCACGCATCAGTTTCTTGGAACGGAACTGCAGGATTTCATTCGCCACATTCACCTTATTGATAAAGTTATCATAACGGTCCAAACCTGCCGAAGACGTTTTATTGGAAGGGTCCTTAATAATCACCGTAGCCTTACCGAAATATACCAACGGAGCACTGGCGTACTTATACCAGGCAAAGCCCACACAAATCAATACTGACAGCAAGAACCATTTCCATTTAGATGCCAGATATACCAGCAAATCTACCAGGTTTACACCTTGCTCATTCTTATTCATCGAATTATCATTCATTGAATTTCCCTCTATCTAAATTAGCAATCAATTTTTAGTCAACCAAATTATAGAAGTACACACTGTAGCTAAGGACAATAAGAATGTAGAAATCTGCCAACTTCTATCTTCTACATCCTTCTTCTTGTATTTCGGTTCCACATATACCACATCATTCTGCTGCAGATAAAAACAGGGAGAAGAAAAGATATCCGTACTTCGCAAATCATGCACAAACATCTTACGTTCTGTTCCCATTTCACGGATTACTGCCACACGGTCCACCCTTGCTTTTGAGGTTAAATCCCCCGCATTAGCTATCGCCTCTAATAAAGTAACTCTCTCACCGTCTGAAGTAAAAGTTCCATTCCGCTCAACTGCTCCTAATACCGTATACTTAAAATTCAAAATCTCTACAAAAAGCAACGGGTCTTTGATATAACCGCTTTCCTTGATTCGTCCTTCAATCAATTTCTTCACATCACTGGTCTTCAAGCCTTCCACCTGCATTTTACCTAAAATAGGGAAGTCGATATTACCTTCCGCATCCACCAGATATCCCTTACCTTTGCTACTTGTAACTTCAGATACCTTCACATTACCCGTAGCATCGATCTGGAAGTTTCCACCCTGTACATTAAAAGGAATAGCCAGTTCCGGATTCTTGCAGCTTACCGTGATGCCTAAACGGTCACCGCTATGGATTACCGCTTCATGTTTGGCATCAAACGGGTAGTCCACTCCCATGACCATGTCATTCAGATAAACGAAATTCTTGCGAGATGCACAAGAAGAAAATATCAGGAGTCCAATCAGCCCCCACAACAGAATCATTTGTTTTCTCATTTCAGTCAGTTTTTCAATCAAATTCTATTAACAAAATACTCTCTACAAAATTTACTGAAGCAAATTCATCCCCACTCTCCAAGAAGCCAATATCCCCTACGACATCCTATCAACGAAAGACTTCTTAGATTCGTGCAAATATACATCATTACAAACAACTTAACAACTATAAAACAAAATAATAACTGTTTTCAGAAAAAAAAAGCAAAAATCAGTTTTTTCTTATCAAAATCAGTTATTTATATCTATTCAGAACTGACCTCTCATCAGTTGGACAAAACTCCAGAATCCCTCTTTTGGAGCATACCTGCACGCAAATTTCACATTTCGCAAAAACGAACAGGCTGTCCTCCATTTTCGTACCCAGACAGAAGTACCGCCCTGCAGTCTTCCTGTTCCATAAAAGCCAAAGTTTCCCCCTGTCATAATCCGCTCCAACAGAGCAGAAGAGTCTACCGGTTTCACTTCGTACGGTAAATATGTTGCCGGAAGTCCGAGATAGTCCTTCAAAAACGAAAACAACAGACTATTCCACCGGGTGATTCCCGTTTTCCGGGAAACTTCCTTAAACAGCTTCGTATCCATCTTTCCCTGCCACACATAGCAGGCACGTGCCATATCGCATAGCTGCCTCAAGCCTATTCCCCATCCGAACGCATGCTTCATGATGTGCATATCCAGCAACATCAGGTTCAAACAAGGAGAAGGCACTTTCACTTCCAGGTCTTCCTCCCCGTCCATAGGAATCCGGATACTGTCCGTCACGGCTTCCAGTTTTTTCAGATACCGCTGGAGAAACGGATTATAACAGTCAATCAGACGGGAATGATGCTCCACCTCCCATCCTTTCCACCGGTAATTAAAACTACCATCAGGCATTCTATTGACTTTCACTCCCAGCCGAGCAAGCAAGTCCACCGCCTGCCGACTCATTTCACTGTCGGAAAAATAGAAATCAATGTCTCCAAATTCACGCAAAAGAGGTTCCTCATACAGTTGAGCGATTCCCTGTCCTTTCTGCAAAACCGGAATAATCCCTTCTTTCATAAAGAGATGATAAAGCCCTTTCAGTCCTTCATTCATCCGGCTGTTTCCCTGCTCAATCTGCTCTGCCGCCACCACCCATTTCATAAGAATGATATCAGATGGAAGCAGTTCTTCGGGAAGCCTGCATATTCCTCTATATACCAGTCCCGTTACCGTCTGCTGACGTGCGATACGCAAAAGCCTAGTCCAGTCCTGTTCAGACAGCGGAAAACACGATAAATCATCCGGTTCCTGCTCCCACAGTCCCGACCGGAGCAACACCAGAAAAGCCTCAGACAAGCAGTCCATACTTCTGCCACTCCAGCACTAACCGTTCCACATCCTTACGCGCTGTCTCCCGGTCTACTTCATACTCCTCACACAACCAGTCGGCAAGTCTCTCCACTTCCACCTCTTCCTTTCCTATCTGTTTCCAGATTCCGGCAGCCACCTCATTCAGTGTAAATACATTCGACATATCCACACTTTCAGTAGCCATATCCACTACCATAAACCGCCGTCCTATCTGACGCAAGCGTAAATTCGGTTTTAACTTCATTCCTTTTTCCTAATCTATTTTTAAAATTTCTTTCCAGACAAAATGGAATATACTGTAAGAAAAATAATTTTCGTATCCAGCCACAACGAACGGTTTGACAAGTATTCCAAATCCATCCGAAGTCTTCTCAACATCTTTTCCATCGTATCCGTATATCCGTTGTATAATGTAGCCGGAGAAAACAATCCCGGTCTCAACTGGTACAACAGTTCATAATCCGGATTAATTGCCTTGATCTGGTCTACAAAATACTGTCTTTCCGGTCTGGGACCGACAAAACTCATGTCTCCTTTCAATACATTCCACAACTGCGGAAGTTCATCCAGATGATGTTCTCTCAGAAATCTTCCTACCTTTGTCAAACGGGCATCACGCTTCTGGCAAAGAGCCGGCTTGCCGTCCGCTTCAGCTGTAATCGTCATGGAGCGGAATTTATAAAGGACAAATATCTGTCCACCGTATCCCACCCGTTCCTGCCGGAACAGTACCGGCCCATGATCCTCCATCCAGATCATCAGACTGATAATTAAATAAAATGGAGAAAAAAACAATCATACCGAGCAGACTGCCCAATACATCAAAAAAGCGTTTCAAGCACCTGCATAATGGAGACATTCCATCATAATAACCTACATGTCCTTTTACCCTTCCCATTTCCAGAAGGGATTTTGAATCAAAACTCGATTTAACCTCTATCTTACTCATAACAATAATTATATAAATTTAAACACTTCTCTATCATTCCTTCTTTAGTAAACCACTCCTCATATCTCTTACGGGCATTCATTGCATATTTTTCATAGACACTCTCCTCTTTCGTAATTTCCATCACAGCATCTGCCAATGCCTTTGCATTTTCAGGCTCCACGTTAATCCCCGAGATGCCCTGTGCATTTACCCAAGCCACCCCCGACTCGGGAATAGTAGTTGCCACTACCGGTTTTCCGCACGACATTGCCTCAATCTGTACGATTCCGAATGCCTCTGTTTTTTGTATACTGCTCAAACAAAACACCTTACAAGCTTCATAATATCCGGGAAGTTCCTCATCGCTTATCCTTCCCAGCAGAATCACCTTCTGCTGCAGGCCCAAGCGTTCTATCTGAGTCTCCAGTTCATCCCGTAAAGCTCCGCTTCCTCCTATCAATATCACGTAACTGTCATCCAGGTATCGGGCAGCTTCCACCAGATAGCGATATCCCTTATAGTGTACCAGGCGGCCCAATGAAAAGATGATTTTCCGATTACCATACCGCTTCCTGATGGTTTCCGCCAACTCGGGAGCTTCAGGAAGCGCATCTACCCCGATGGGCAGACAAAACGTTTTGTCCTGTACCTTTTTCAGAAACGGAGATTCCTTCAGATAAACAGGAGAAGTTCCTACGATATAATCCGCACGGCGTATCAGCCATTTCTGAAAGGGCAAATAGCCCTTCAATAACCATTTCTGCTTCTGAATATCACTGTGCCAATGCAGGATCACCTTTCCACGATAGCCTGAACAATAAAGCGCCAGACATGCCATCGGATCCGGATGATGTACATGAATAATATCGTAATCCTTACAGATGCTCCTCAACTTAGCAAGCATTGCCGGAGCAATCATCGTAGCAGCGATCTTGCGCCATGCGTTACAACAGATCAGACGGGCATGGTCATTAATCTCTATGATCCGGTTCCCCATCTCTTCCGATGCACACATCATGTCACAATCCACCCCTTGCTCTGACAATCCCCACATCAGGTCGTACATCACCTTTTCTACGCCCCCTCTGATAGGATAAAATTTACCTAACTGTAAGATTCTAAGACTCTCTTTTTTCATAGTATCTTATCTTTGGCCAGGGTTAAAAATTCCCCCATTTATAACTGCCATAATTACTCTCTACTATCCTCTCTATTACCAAAATCCCAATACCTAGTCTTTGATTTTGTTTTTGTATCTACATTAAGTTATTGACCTTTAATAAGATTATCATATAATTTCAGATAATCCATATAGTGGTCTCCTTAAACGTCACAATATATACAAGAAATATACCACTCAATTTCTTCATCACATAAACATTCAATATATGTTATACAACACTACAATTGTATACTAATACTTACAAATGATAAGTAATGTTTCGAAAGATAGTCAAAAAAAAATTTATAATACAACAAATATTCAGAAATATTACCGCAATAAAACATAACTAACAGGTTATCAAAACTTTGCGATATTCATTATTTTTAAGTTTTTTCTTCAATTACCATCAACAAGTAAAAAGGACTTTACCTTGTTCCCATATTCAATAACAGTAGAATTACTCAAATAATTCACGACAAAACTCAATAAAACTCCAGTTTTGGATATTCTATAAAAAGGGCTCTACTTCATCGGCTAATAACCGTGCACTATGTTGCCAATTAAAAGTAAGGCATCTCTTTTTCCCTTTTTGTATTAACTGCATACGTAAATGGCTATCATCAATCAGCATATCTATCTTATTTGCTAAATCATTTTTATCATATGGGTCAGCATACAAAGCTGCATCCATACAAATTTCTTCCAAGACAGGAATAGAGGACACGACAACTGGAGTACCGCAAGCCATTGCTTCTAATGGCGGAATGCCAAATCCCTCATATAAAGACGGGTAAACAAAGCAAAGAGCGTTACTATAATACATTTTAAGTTCTATATCGCTGACTCTCCCCAACCATTTTATTCTTTCTGAATTTCCATCTTTACATAACTCGCTTATTGAAGTTGAATAGATTGGATCTTGTCCTCCTACAATATACAACTTTATACTTTTATCCCTAATTTGGGCAAAGGCTTTTAACAAAGTATGAAAATTTTTTCTTGGATCAATAGAAGACACAGCCAATATAAATTTTTCTTTCTCTAAATTATTGGCTGCAGTACTATTCATCTCAGAATTGTAAAACAAAGGAGCTACAGCATTATAAACCACACTTATTTTATGACCTTTAATGGAAAGCCTTCTCATTATTTCAGATCTGGAAAAATTGCTCACTGTCAATATTTTCATAGATGTAGCAGCACAAAGAGGAGTCATCAGTCTATACCATAACCGATAAGAAAACGAATACCAATCAGGGTTAGCCATAAATGCCAAATCATGAATTGTCATAATTTTCCTTCGAATCAACAAAGGCCCCAAGCCTGTAAAACTAAGCAGTAATTTTTCTCCTTTAAGCCGGCAAAACCAAAAAGGCAAAGCTAATTGCTCCCAAAGATGTGACTTCCCCCAACCACATACAATTATGTGAAACTGAGAAACATCATAACAATCCCTTATTTTCCCAGGAGGGCAACATAAAACAAAAGGTATTCCAATTTGTGTCCATGCCCTACATAGTTCATAAGCGAACCGATTAACTCCTGTCAGATTTTGCAAAAGGAACCTTCCACTAACATAAATCATAAAATTACTATCTATCTGATTTTCGACTTTATCAAATACACTAGGAACTTCCAGTAATGCAGTATTTTATCCATTAATGGTCGCTCATTCCAACTATTTTCACAATAGTGTATTGCATAAGAAGCAGGAGTAACTTCACGCCTGTTACCTGCAAAAATTTCTGAACGATATACCATTATTCCATTTGACAAGTTCTGATCAATATCTTTATATCTGAATCCATAGTTCTCAGCAATGCGTGCATATATTTGCGGAGCAATTACATCCAACCCCATCGTACCATCGGGCTTTATAAAATGTTTGTCCTGATACCAGTCCAAAATTTCTTTAACAAAAGCATTGCCTTTTTCAGCTCCCATCACAGCTGCCTGTAATTCAATACCAGATATATACTTATCAACAATCCGGATTCCATTTTTATCAATATCATTCAAAGAGTGATCCCGCTCTACCATAAATGGATGATATTCCATACTGGTGAAAAAGGAATGATGCAAGAAATCATCAAAACGCTTCAACACTTTCACATCGGAATCCAAATAAATCCCCCCCTCTGTATAAAGGGCATACAGACGAATATAATCTGCAACAAATGCCCATTTTTTATTAGCAAAAGCCTCTTTCACATAAGGGATACTATTTTCTATATCAAAACTCTCTGTGTTCCAAAGTTTCCATTCATAATCAGGCATAATCTTTTTCCATGACTCCATACACATCTGAATCTTCTCTGGAAACGGGTCATTACTTAACCAACAATAGTGAATAATTTTGGGTATCATAAAAGAATCAATTTAATACTTTATTCCGTATGCTGTTATCTTTACTATCCAATAATAAAAGTAAAGCATACATACAGAATATATCAGTTGATATTTTAATCCAAACTAATAGAACCAGAATCAACATCAGCAAAAAAAGCCATGTTTCTTCTCTCCACTTTTTTATGAGGACATAAGTACAATAAACAAAAAACAAAATAAAAGCAGTCAATCCAAGAGTTCCGCAATAGAAAATAAAACGCAAATACCCTACATCGGTGTATTTATAAAAACTTCCAGGATTTTCGGGGTTATCAAACCAGCCGTCACCAATAATCCATGTTTTCAGATTATCTGGCCAAACTACCATTTGCTGCAACTTAGTAGTAGAGCTAGTGGACAACTCTCCGCTATTGAAAAAGTTGAAGAAAACTTCAAAACCATACTGCAGATAATGTCTGACAATGGGAGAATTGTTATAACCATAATAAAGAGATACTGCAGCCAAAATTGTCAAAATAGCAACCGCTGCAAATGTACGCATCTTTGACGGAGTAAGTACCACATTAAAAGATAAATTGTTAACTGTAATATATATCAAAGATAAAAACAAACCAACGGTTGTGGTCCGAGACATCATATTTCCCAAGGTTGCTATTAAAAAGAATAATACCCAATATATAACAAACCAATAACGTGAAACATTATGTGTCAGAAGATAGCCCAACCCCAATAATGCACAAGAAAAACGTATTCCTGCAGTATCAAAAAAAGCTCCAATCCCATATAAGCGCCTTGTTTTATGAAGAAACTCAACATCATGAAGTATATATTCATCTACCATTGACTGAACAGCCGGAACATTATCTATTACAATCCCTAAAACGGATTGAACAGCACAAACCCATGCCATATAATGAAAAACCAATTGGACAGAAATATCCTTATGTATTTCCTTAATCAATGCTAATACACTATATGCCGCCGCGAGCCACACCCACATTTTTACAATATAAGTTGCATACACATAATCTGTTGTATCATTATAAGTGACAGCGAATAAAGAAATTAACGAAAAGAAAATAGCCCAAGCAGAAACAAGCAGCATTTCTTTACTTGTATTAACTTCTCTATTCTTTCCCCATCGTATAACCAGCAACAGCAATCCGACTACAGCCAATATCATCTTCGTATTAATTCCCGGCAGAAATGTAAATTCAAAAGGGAAAAAATAACAACTAAAGACAATACCAGTAAAAATTGTTTTTAATAAACTTATCATCATCTATAAATTATTCCGTATACGAATTTAAAAAGTAAGCGATAATATGCTTTTAAAACCCAATAATAGTGATGCATTGCACTCCATTGCAACAGTTTATTACGAAATGGCTGCCTTGTATTCTTCCAAATTGAATAATTAGCCTCTGAAAAACAATTGTTCCATGTTTCATAATACAATATATTATCTGAAATTAACAATGGAAATTTCACATTCAGTTTTAAAAAATTCAGTTCAGATTCATATTGACCAGGATATCTCCCATGTATAAAATCTGTTACTGTATCAACATTTACCTTCACCAGTTCCATTTGTCTTTTAGGATCAATACTGGTTAGAGAACCTGAATTATAACGTACATAATGATACAAAGGTCTCTCCAGATGATAATAGGAGTGCGCAAAGCTAAAACAACGAATAAGCACTGACATATCCTCACCAATATCTGCCCCTTCGCTAAAGCGAATATTATTTTCAGTATATAGACAACGACGTATCAAAAATGCCCACAAGAACCACCTCATTTCTCCAGCCAGCATTGCTTTTAAGCAATCTTGCGGATTATTGTATACAGGCTGCTTTAAGTAACGTCTAGAATTCACAAACTCCAAATACCAGTCACAACCAACTATATCCAGATGATTGGATTCTGCACACTGGTACAACCTCTCAAACATATCGCCTTCTATCCAATCGTCAGCATCTACAAAGGCCACATATTCGCCCGTGGCTGCTATTAAGCCCGTATTACGAGCACAAGCAACCCCCTTATTCAAATCATGAGTAAGAATCCTTACGTGTGGAACCCTTGATGGATACCTTTCTAATACATTATTTATTACTTCAACACTATTATCCGGAGTTGCATCATTCACAAACAAAAATTCCACATCATCAAATTGCATCCCAAATAAAGAATTACAGCAACGTTCAATGTATTTTTCTACCCGATATACTGGGATAATAATAGAAATCTTATAATTCATAGTTTCACCATAATGCCCCCTCAATAGGTTTAGCCCTCCATTTATAAAGTAAATTATAGAATAAATATTTATAGATTCTCCCCCATGGCAAAGGTAATAGATAATGGAAATCACGCAATAAATATTTAGCCCCAATTATTCCATTTTTAAATGCTAACATAGGAGAAATATGCGGTATGCAATATACTAACGGATAATATTTATTAAACAAGCCTTTTTCTTTTTTTTGTAGCAAAGAAAATAACAAAGTACTTTTTCTTCCCTCCAACACATGATATACTTCACTTTTAAATTGCAATTTTTCTTCTTGAACAAAATGAGTTATTGCCTCAAAAACCCGGATATACTGTGCTGCATCTTTTTCTATTGACGTTCCTGTCATAATAGAAGCTCCACGTATTTTATATTGATATGTTTGTTGTTGAATAACAAACATAGATTTAGCTTTACAAGCTAATTGAAAACTCCAAACAACATCTTCATGCAATAGTCCTTCTTTAAAAAAAAGATGGTTTTCCAGCAGAAAGTTCCTACGGCACAATTTATTCCAAGCCATCATGTACCATTGAGATTCCGAATATGATTTCAAAATATTTTCCGTTCCTTTAAGACTCCCTTCCGGCAATGACAATGCAGGATAGGACTTATCACTTCCTATCACTTCGTAATTTGCAATAACAAAATCATAAGATTCTTTCAGCAATGGAGCTACCATCGTAGCTATGGCATCATTAATCAATTCATCATCACTATCTAAAAAATAGACATAATCTCCTGTTGCAACCTGCAGTCCTGTATTCCGGGCTGCTGATAAACCACGATTACGCTCATGCCTTACAATTTTTGCATTTATATGAGTATACTGCGCAAAATAATTTTCTGCAATTGACATGCTTTCATCCGTACCACAATCATCTACCAAAATCACCTCCAGGTTCTTATAGCTCTGCATTGCTACAGAATGAAGACAATGTTCAATATAACTAGCAACGTTATATACAGGAATCACGATAGAAACGCTAATCGTCATCTTACATCATAAATAATTAAATACTGTACAAAAATAATATAATTTTACATTATACAGCCAACCACTAAAAAATCTGGTAAATTTGAATCATTGTTGTATGAATCTCAAATATATTTGCCCTCAATGAGGCTCTTTCGCCATAATGCCTAAGAAGGGTTTTATCTTCCATCAAACGTTTAAGTGCTTCGAAAATAGCATCTTCTGTTTCATCCGTCAACAAACCATACTCCGAATTTTCCAGAATTTCACTTGTTCCACTAATCCTTGTTCCAACCACAGGTATTCCCAAACACAAGGCTTCACATACAACCAACGGATATCCTTCTGCTTCAGAAGTGTTCAGAAAGACATCTGCTGCTTTCATATATGGATATGGAGGTTTCTTAAAACCTAAAAAGCGGACACAATCATTAATCTCATAAGTAGCAACCATTGCTCTCAAATCAGTTTCAAGATCACCTTGGCCAAGAATCCACAATTCGAAATCAAAATTCTCTTCCTTTAACCGTTTTACAACAGCTAATGCACGATCGTACCGTTTCTGAGGGTTCAAACGTCCTACCATGCAAATAGTAAACTTCTGCTTATCTACTTGCTTCTGTTCGGCTTCTTTAAGTATCCAATTCCGGTCAATAGGGTTATATATCACAGAGCACTTATCGGATAACATCGGATAAAGTTCCAAGAACGAACGCTTAACATCCTCTGATACACAAATAATTCTATCCATATGGTTATACGCAGCACATTCATTTTCCGGATCTCGAAAGAAATCCAACGACCAATGTTTCTTCTTCAAATCAATATGTATCCATGAAATATGCTTATCCGCCTTATCCAGTACATAAGAGTGAAATCTCAAGGCATTCCCTTCCATAAATGATACAATAGTATCAAACTTCCTTTTTTTCAGTAAACGACGAATGAGATATTTATAGACTATTGAATGATAAAAAATATACCAATGGAACATTCTCAACAAACGAAACAAACGGTCATGCCAGATCGAATGTGACTTATAAAGCGATAAGACTTCAGCATTAACCGGAATATCATTCATATATACTCCATCACCAAATTCTAAAAATAAGGAAATATCATAGCGATCAAAATCTATATTTCTTAAAATATCAATCAAGACCTTTTCCGTACCTCCTCCTGCCAATGATGGCATAATAAATAAAATCTTTTTCTTCATACCCAATAATCCGATTTTTTATATTATCTGGTAAATTTGCTGCATCGTATTTGCAATATCAAATCTTTCGGAATATGATAAAGCTTTCATTGCGCATTCATTTCGTAAAGTTTTATCATCAATCATCTGCTGTATGGCACAAAATATGCTATCAGCATCATTCTCCGTCAACAAACCACCTCCTGATTGTCCTATTAATTCCTTAGGCCCCGTTGTTTTGGTACATACAGCAGGAATCCCTAAGCAAAAAGCCTCACATAAAGCTAAAGAAAATCCCTCAGCATCAGATGTATTCAAATAAAGATCTGCAGACTTCATATAGGAATAAGGAGACTTCCTAAATCCTAAAAATACAACCATATCCTCTATATGAAGGTCTTTGACAGTCTGCTTGAGTATGGAACGCATCTCACCTTCACCTAATACCCAAAGCTCAATATCATATTTGTAATCTTTAAGTTTACGTACCACTTCCAGTGCCCGGTCATAACGCTTTTGCTCATTCAATCGTCCTACCATACATATGGTAAACTTCCGTTTTGTTACATTTTCAACAACACTATCACGGATAATCTTACTCCGATCAATAGGATTATAAACAACCTCAGCATTATTTGTTAACCGAGGATATAGACTAATGAATGATCTTCTGGCATCCTCAGATACACATATAATTTTAGTCATTTGTCGATATGCCTCAAACTCTTTTCTACAAGAAAAAAAGAAATCCAACGACCAATGATTCTTTTTTAAATCAGTATGTATCCACGAAATGTGTCGGGGAGCTTTATCCATAATATACGAATGAAATTTGACTGATTCCCCTTCCATAAACGAAATGACAGTATCAAATTCATCATCTTTTAACAATGCTCTAAAAACAGATTTATAAAATAATGAATGAAAGATACCATATAAAGACAGTTTTCTCAACACATAAAAAAAATGTATCTTCTTGAAAAAATTCCATGCCTTCTCAAATTTCAGATTATTATTTCCATGTACAGAGCATAGAGTTACTTTCGAAGGTATATCTTTCAAGTAAGGACCAGTTCTCCACTTTACACATAATGTCACCTCATAAAGACTATAGTCCATATTTTGCAAAATATCTATCAATACCTTTTCGGCGCCACCTCCCGTTAATGAAGGTATAATAAAAAGTATTTTCTTTCTCATTATTCTTTTACTATTTCAGGTAACTTTTTATATTCCTCACTTCGAATATAAAGCAAACCAGCTTTTACTCCATTTATATAAGCAGCCAGCATTCGCTTTTCTCCCAACAAAAACTTTACAGAGAATTTTATCAATTGAATTCCATACGCATATCCCAAAGCCATTATTCCCCAAAATTTCAGCAGGAAACTTTTTTCTGGTGAAAAAATAAAGCGATGCCAAAATATCAATTTATTACGATATTCAGAATAAATCATTTTTTCAGTCTTTTCGCTAAAAGAAGCAACTGCTGTTTTTGCATCTAAGTGAATAATGCCTGAATCGAAAGAAGTTAATACCTTCAAACCTTTTTTATACATTTTATAAAACATTATCTGGTCTTCAGGAAAAGCATAATAAGCCTGATCCAACCATAATTCTTCTTCAAAATGGATTTTCAAAAAATCTTCTTTACGGCAAAAAAAGCATGGCCCTGCATTACTTTGTGACTCATATACTCTTTTTTGAGGATTATTATTATATGAAAATCCAGCAGTACGCAATACTTTGTATCCCCATTTTGTTCCAAATAAACGACACACTTCCCTTCCCAATAAAGTCGAACGTATTTTATCTTTTATACCAACTTTATGATTCGCGAATGTACTGGGCGATATTACAGTTCCATGATATTCTTGAATTTCATTATACAAAATCTCCACAGCATGAGGAGGTAAATACACATCATCATCCAAAAAAAGCATGTATTCTGTTTCAACCTCTTCATAATATAACGCACGTTGCTGCACCATCCCTTTTTTTACATATATATATCGCTCTTCTCCTATAGTTTCTTTAGGAAGAGAATAACCTTCAGCTATATAAACAATAATAACAGAGGGAGGTATTGTCTGTTTACTTAAAGAATCCAACATCTTCTGATAAGATTCTCCTCCCTTCCCCAAAGTACGTATGACGGCTGAGTATTTCATAAGTCAGCTGATAAAATTTTTATATTCAAAATGCTTAGCATAATATAAAATATGCTTAATTACACCTCTATAATAAGAATGAAGTTTTTTTGTAAAAGAAAGATTCCTCCGTACCAATCCAACATAAGCAGTAGAAATCTCAGTTTTCAAATCTCTACGATTCTGATCAGCAATATGAGGACGTAAACCATACAATTTTATTCTTGAATGAGTTAATGTATACCAATCATCTGCAAGATAGCATTTTTCGGTTGAAAGTATAATTTTTGCAGCACTACGATTAATCATATAGGCATGAGTGCATACGGCCTCTCTCACATTGGCCAACTTCAATCCTGAATCCAATTTCTTTGTCGTTGTAAACCAGAAATCTCCAGAGAGCAATACTATTATCGGGTGATCCACTGACATAAATGCTTTTATCTGAGATATAATGCTACACACATTATCATCCTGCCAAACTAAATCATCTTCCACAATCAAAGCAACTTCGTCATCCGTATTCAAGAACTCTTGACAGCATTTTCTATGAGATAAAGCACATCCCACTTCCCCTCCTTTTAGATAGCGCCCATAAGTTTGAAAAGCTTTTTTCTGATCGAATATCTCACAGAGCTGTGTATCAGAAAGATTTCTTCCATCAACCGCCTCTATCCATTTAAGATTAAAAGCGTTCTGATAAGTAGCAAAAATATGTGTTATATACTCTCTTTTCTCTATCGAATCTTTTAGATTTATAACGTATGTGTTTATCATAAATTTATCTTATCAGTTTATATTTTTGTACAACAAAACCATTAATTACATATAAATATTCACTAGTGTCCACTAAAAATTAGAGGACGAGTTAAAAATTATAATTACTAAATA